>Ga0315543_1000159_pt1 | contig 84376 bp, 81 predicted proteins | sample SalMarSW160210MG_2_FD_203098 | JGI IMG/M metagenome (GOLD analysis project Ga0315543, IMG submission 203098) | Salt marsh sediment microbial communities from the Plum Island Ecosystem LTER, Massachusetts, United States - Salt Marsh Sediment SW1601-210 ... | reverse complement strand
AGCGATTTTTCCTTCAACATCAACAAGTTCAAAATTAGAAGCAGACCCGTCTCCTACATATGCGAGCTTACCTTTAATACCCCCTTCCGGAGTACCAACAGTCCACTGCAATGGGAAGCAAGTTAGCGTCCGGCTATCTTGACCTTCAACTTCGACTATCAGTTCAAATTTCTCGGGATAAGGGCTATTCGCCGTAATTGGTTCCAGTTTGGCTTGTATACCGTGCCTGCGAAGCCTTTTTAGGATATAGTTAGCAGCCTGGTCTGCTTTCGGCTGTGTCTGTATCCCGGAATGAATACCGTACCCGGCGATGTCGCAAAGATCATAGAGCATCTCCATGACTTCTTCTGCGGGTTCCACGTGTTTCAAATGCTTCTTAGCAGATACTGTGCTATAGCCACAGCTGGATAGGCTTGCAAGCAGGAGAAAAACAAGGGAAAGCACTATGAATAAATTCCTGCTGATTTTCATGCGTTACCTCCTTTTTTGGACACCCAGCTTTGTCGAAGGGGATGTCCATGATTTTATGATTTCGATTACTTCAATATTTTCAAGTTATAATTTCATGGACGTCTCCGTAGAATGGATAGAGTTCGGCAAATGCGAAATAAGACTTTATTTCGGATCAAATATGCGAGGTTTTCTTCTGACTGCCCGGTACGCCTCTATGGAATCTTCTTTCTTTTATATTCCCATTTGGTGTCTTTACAAAGGCCGCAGTCTGGGCCAGCGAACATCTTCTTAGCCGTTTTATCCCCTTTTAAATGCCATTTCAGCCATGCCACGGCGACTTTTCCGAACTCGCCACCATTTGGCTGCATATAGGTCCCTCCGTGGCCCACACCATCTAAATGAGCTATGGCAATGGGGGCTTTATCAATCCTCGCGAAGTCGTCTTCCCCATTTGGATAAGCCATATCACTCTTTCCGCCGTCGATATACACAACAGGCGAGTGCAATTTTTGAAGATGATCCTTCCCGATAGTAGGCAATACTATCCTCATTCCTCCTAGTTTCGGAGCTCCTGCTTTTGGAGTTCCTGTTTTCGGCGGACCTATTTTCGGCAGACCTCCTGCAAAAAGACCGCTGTCCATGGCTAGTGTTGTCGAAACACGCGGATCAGCCGCTATTTCCAACGCCTGCATACCTCCGCAGCTATGGCCCGCTACGGCAAATTTTGAAGGGTCCAGTTTCTGGTAGTACTTGCTGTCCTTGCGAGCGTTCTCTGCCGTCGCCCAGTCTAGGGCTTCCAGCAATTGAGAAGACTTTGTCCCACCTATGCCGCCGCCCATCATGCCGCCACCAGGGCCACCACCCGAAGATGAGCCTTCCGCGCTGTATGGGCCTATGGCCACAACCAGAAAGCCCTGGGATGCGATTTCCGCGAGAAAAGGTGCATAAAATGTATTTGAATTCATACAGGCACCATTCCCCCAGGCAAAAACCGGCAGGGGATTATTTTTATTGAAGGGGCCTAAATCCTCGGGACGATAGATAGTATGCCCCGGAACTCCTGGATCTCCTTCAATGATCGCCGGATAGGGTCCCGAACCAACGGGCTTCGTCTGGGCGTGCGCAGCCGTTGTAACCAGTGCGATTACACACATCATAATATAGGCATATCGTAGCATGTTCAATTCCTCCTGTTTATGTGTTCTTAATCTCATCGCTAGAAAGCGTTCCCGTCCACGATATTTTAAAATACTGGCCATTCATCTGGCGTACAAGGTTAAAGGATATTTTATCTCCTTCTATTTTGCCGTCCTTAAGCTCGATCACTCCGGGCATTTGAGAACTGTCGAGCGTTCCCGTCAATTCGGAACCTTCGACCTTAAACTCCAACCTTATTTCGCTATTACCGTCTTTTATAAGCCACTTACCCGCAGCCCCTTTCGACGGTTTATCGCTTTTCTCTCTCTTGACAGTAAATTCGGTATTAGCAGCGCTACCGGTAGGTCCACCCGTCATACCACTGCGACCGAAGCCGGGCATACTCATACCGCCAAAGCCGCCCGTTGAGCCGCCAGTGTAGTTCCCGATAGAGGGCCGAGACGTGACCGATCCCACGGGCTTGAACAACCTCTGCGCGAACAAATACAGATTGTTATTCCACACTGGGACCTCGTGCACTCCAGAGTCGAGATACCAAACGTGATCGATCTTGGCCTCAACTAAAAGCTGGTGGAGGTTCCAGCTTCCCGTGATCAGGCTGTCCTTGTCGCCGCAGCCGATCCACAGGAGGCTCAATCTATCTTTGGCCTTCTGGATCTTTGGGACGAGAACATTGGCTGGCTGCAAGTTAGGTGCAGAGGAAAAGCCGCCGACCCAGGCGAATTTGTCGATGTTGTTAATGCCGAAATTGAGGCCCTGGCCGCCGCCCATGGACAGGCCGATAAGTGCCTGGTGTTCCCGGTCTGTCTTCACCGAGTAATGCGACTCAATATAGGGCATTAAATCCTGTAACAGGTCCTTCTCAAAATGGGCGTAGTAATTGAAATCCGACATAAAATTGGCTGATGGTGGATCGGCAGTGGCCCGGCCGTTGGGCATTACGATTATCATGGGCACGGCCTTTTTATCGGCGATGAGGTTGTCGAGGATCCTGTTGGCCGCGCAGAGACTCGTCCAATGAGTCTCGTTGCCGCCTATACCGTGCATCAGATAGAGAACAGGGTATTTCCGATTGGCGTCATAATTGGGAGGAGTATAGACGACGGCTTTGCGGTCGAAGCCGATGCTCTTGGAGTTATACGTAATGGTTTCCAGCTTACCTTTCGGGATATCCGGTCGGACTTTGGTGAAGTTGGCCGGTGCGTGATTGGGCAATGCCACGGTCGTGCCAGTCACCTGTGCGGTGGCCTGTCCAGTCGACGGAGTCCCGATTGTCATCTGCACTAATGCCGCTCCAACCAGGCAGCTTGCTAAAAATCCCCAAGGCAGTTTTTTTAAACGATTCATGGGAAACCTCCTTGAGTAATTTAACAATATGGTTAGTAAAAGTGTATATTGCCACTTTAGGTCCACTGAGGCCGCCGGTCCAGGTTTGAGATTTTAGCAATCTAATTTCTCCAAAACCCCTATTAATGTATATAGGTATACCAAATAGCTTAATAGTGTCAATGAAATATTTTTGGTATTTCTCCCCATTAGTTGGGAGAAAGGGGTCAAGGATTCAAGGGTTCCAGGGGTCGAGTGTCCGAGTGGAAAGCTTTTAATCGGTTTTAGTCATATTCACAACAGCGACGTCGTCCTGAAAACAAACATATCCCCCCTGAAATAATTTTGACTGAGGAAGAGTGTCGCCCCTGAAACTGAATGATAGGTGCTTTCATTAAAAAAGACAGGCGCCCCAAAAGGAATCTTCAAGGCACTCGATATGTCGAGGTCGGCTACAACAGACCTCAAGGTTTGACTCACTCTATGAATTTTAATTCCCATTGCCTGTTCTATTGTATTTAGAATATCATCCTTTCCGGCATCCTTCTCAGATATGTCAGCACAGTAAGACGGATCGGCATAGTAAGTATAAAAAGAAACCGGTAAACCTTTATAAATTCTTATCCGTTTCAATCGCCATATCTCTTGTTCAGGGCTCATTGAGAGGAGATTCTGCATATATTCTGAGGATGCTGTCCTGGTAATTTCCAGTACTTTCACTTGAGTATTCAGCTTTTTAATGGATTCTATCAGTTTTTTAAAACTGTTGTTCAACTCAAACCCCAATGGTTCAGGGGCGATTTTAGATACAGTTGTCCCTAAACCGCGCCGACGCTCCACAAAACCATCGTTTTTCAGCTTTTCCATGGCTTTGCGAATGGTGATGTTGCTTGTTTCAAATTCCCTTTCCAGTTCTTCACCGGTAAAGAGTTGTTTGCCCGGATTATATTGTCCTGATAAGATACGTCTCTTCATAGTCTCTGCGATTTGCACAAAAAAAGGAACGGATGAATTATGATCAAGAGATATTTTTTCTTTTTTTCTTTTTCTATTTATCATTGCCAAATGCCCTGGAATTAATATTATATGGAATATTCAGCTAGAACCTAACCAGTTTAAAACGTTTCGAAAAGGATTCTTAGGTATACTTATATACAAATCATAAAATATATCAATGCCTTTATCAATCAAAGTTATGAATCAGGTTTTATCAACGAGGAGGAAACAAATGCTGCGAATAGGAATATCATTAATGTTTTTATTATCAAGCCTTTGTTGGGCACAGGAGCCCGGTGATTTTCGTCCGGCCGAGACAAATGTCTGGGGAGCCTCCTATCCCCGTGTTGATAGTACAGGGAGAGTTCAGATCCGTGTTAAGGCTCCGGAGTCCTCCAGTGTCAAGGTTAATTTCTGGAGTGGGCGTAAAATGGATATGGTGAAACAAAAGGACGGATTCTGGACTGTCACCACACCTCCACTTGCTCCAGGACTCCACTATTACACATTGATGATCGACGGGGCGGAAGTCAGCGATCTTAACAGCCATGCTTTCTTTGGCGGTACCAAGCATGCAAGTGCGGTTGAGGTTCCGGAGCAGGGCTCGACCTATTATTCAATTCAGGATGTACCGCATGGTCAGGTGCGTGAGGTCTGGTACAACTCCAAGGTGACCGGAACCTGGCGGCACGCACTGGTATATACACCGCCAAACTACGATACAAAGCCCGATATGCGTTATCCGGTGCTCTATCTTCAACATGGCGGAGGAGAAGATGAGACAGGCTGGATAAGACAGGGTCGAGCAAACTTCATACTGGACAACCTCATTGCAGCCGGAGAGTGCAAGCCAATGATCATCGTGATGGCCTATGGCTATGCCAGACGTGCCGGCCAGCCTGATGAGGACATGGCTGATGTTCCTTTTGGCTCCGCCAAAATGATGAAGGCAATGCAGGAGATGACAGATGCGTTTGAAGATGATGTGACACAGGCCTTAATTCCCTTCATTGATTCGACCTTCAGGACACTTCCGGATCGCGATCATCGGGCGATGGCAGGTCTTTCAATGGGAGGGATGCAGACGTTCCAGATCACACTCAATCATCTTGATCTCTTCTCCCACATCGGCGGATTCAGCGGGGCTGCCGCATCCCTGGCATTTGGCAACGAGAAGCCGGACCCCAAGATCTTCTCCAACGGGGTGTTTGCCGATCCTGCGGCCTTTGCAAAGAAAGTACATCTGCTCTGGCTAGGAGTCGGAACCGAAGAGCCTGAAAACATGCGCGAAGGAATTCGAAGACTGCATAAATCCTTATTAGAAGCAAATATTCAGCATCTCTACTACGAATCGCCCGGGACGGATCACGAGTGGCAGACCTGGCGTCGCGATTTGAAGGACTTCGCACCGAGACTCTTCTAGTGTCAATTATCCCCAAGGCTTTTCCGAGGCGGCGCACTCTCCTCCGATGCGGCCAAAGACAATGCACTCTAGGATGTTGCCGCCGCCCTGGTAGTGGTAACTGTATATGGATCCAAGTTCGCCGGCCGAATACAGCCGCGGAATCGGCTTTCGGTCGGTGTCCAGCACCTGGGATTTGCTGTTGCGGCGCGGACCTCCCTGTGTATTGGTGAAGGCCGGAACAAACTCGGCGGCATAATAAGGCGGATCCTGAATCGGCGCCATCCTTGTGGGATCCCGGCCAAATTCCGAATCATTCCCTTCCGCGCACGATTTATTCCAGGTACTAACGGTTTTTTCGAGCGTGTCCGGATCCTTGCGTATCTTCGCGGCCAGTTCCCTTAGATTATCGCCCTTTACAATCCAGCCTTTTTCGATTTCAGCGCTGTTGTCAGCACTCCACTTGTACTGTTCGATCGTCGAGAACCAGCAAAAGAAATAGTCAGCCGGGTAAAGCGGTCCGCTCTTTCTCATGGTTTCATCGAAGACACAGTGCACGGGCAGCGGTGTGGGGACATGGATATAAATACCGTGAAAAGGTATTTTTCCGTGTTTCGTGAAGTAGGCTTCGTTGGTAAATCTGGTGGCGTCGTCGGCGATCCAGATCCAGCCGTTTCCCGGAGGAGAGAAAGAGTAGCCGAAGGCCCAATCTTTACCCGGGATCCTGAAATTGAAATCCGGACCCGCCTGGTTGTGCATGTGCCAGAGATCCGCGCCGATGGCCATGGCCATCCGGACCCCGTCCCCGGTGTTGTAGGGACTGCCCTTCGGATACCCGCAAGGCATGCCCAGGTAATCGCGGATCATCTCCTGGTTGTTTTCAAAACCTCCCGTGCACAGAACCACCGCTTTTTTCGCCTTCACATAGACTTTCTTTCCGTGGTTTTCTGCGACCACGCCCCTGACCTCTCCGGTTTTGACGTCCCTTATTAATTCCATCGCAGGCGTTTCATACTGAACCCGGACATTTCTCTTATGGGCGTTTTCCATGAGCAAAAGCCATAGGCGTTCATATCCGTTGCCGAGCTTGGACCAGCAGACGTTTCCGGCGCCGCCCGGAAATTCCGGGTATTCGCCCGGTGTCGGTATCGTCATCATATCCGCACCCATTTCAGTAAGCCACTCCGTTACATGAATGGAGTGTTTGTGGAACACTTCAGTGATGTCATCCGGAATGGGGTACCCGTCGCTCATCGCTTTTTGATATCCGACGCTTTTGTCGAAATCGGAGGGACACCAGTAACCCTGCCCGCTGACGCGCGTGTTGCCTCCGGCATGCGCTTCAGATGCCTTTTCCAGTATGAGAACATCCGCACCCTGATCCTGAGCGGTTATGGCGGTCACGAGACCGGCACCGCCTATGCCAATAACAACGACTTCGGCCTCATAATCCCACTTCTTAACCTGATCGGGTTGAGTTGCTCTGGCTTCAACTGCATCAAGCCCGGCCAGCGTGACTGATCCAATTCCTGTTGCCGCAGCTTTGAGAAAGGATCTTCTCGATATTTTCATAATTCCCTCCTTTTTTCTAATTGGTTGCTAATGATTGATGAAGCCTCTCTTCTGAATGGGGTCAAGTCTTTATTTGACTCATGTTTGATGTTTTATTAATATGTTTCGCATAGCAAGACCGCTAAGAATGGAATATCCAGAGGGGTGGCATCATATCATAAACCGATCCAGGAAGGAAGAGGTCATCTTTAGGGGGAAAGATGATTATTTAGAATGAAAGATAAAATAGCAAAACACAGAAAAGTGAGTAAACCGGTGGAGCAGTTGAAGGATGATCTAGACATGGGTCAACTAAAGACTTCACCCCATTTTTGTCACAATTTAACGTTTGTGCTGTGCCGTTGTCCAAGCATGGGTTCTCTTAGCAAATGTCGAGACCTCTTCATCGGTTCGAAATTCGTCCATCATGCAATAATCATAATGAACCATCCCTGCTATATCTCTCAATAACTTCGGTTCCGGTTCTGCTGCGGGATAGCCTAAAGCAAGCATATCATATACTCTGAATAAGTCTGGTATCCCTATAAGCTTCTTTAACTGTGACTGCACGTATGGGGAGCTAACTATGGAGACCCACTGACAACTGACACCTAGGCTAGTAGCTGCCAAATTTATGTAAATGAAAGAGTTGGCAAGGGTTGAGATAAAAATAGGTTCATTCATGCTTTCGTTGTCACGGATAATCTCAGGGAGGCCACTCTTAGTTCTTGGATCGCCCAATTCAATTATGTAGATAGGAGCAATCCTGAAATCATTTTCGGCTGTTAAATCATTTTGAGGCAATAAATCTACTATTTTATTTCTTAACTCCTTGTCTTTAACAACTATAAAATCCCATGGCTGCGCGTTGAACCCGGAAGGAGCGTGGCGAGCGACCTCAATGATTTTGTCGATATAATCATCTGGGATAGCTTCGTGCCTGAATCTTCGAATGCTTCTTCTTTTTTTAACCAGTTCCAAAAGGTTTTCGTATTCCATTAAGAACTCCTCTCAGTCGGGGTCAGATTTTCATTCTTGACACCCAATGTTCCGTTTCATTTTTTTACTTTTTCCTTAATACTTTATCTTTGTCAATCCATTTTTTTATAGAGAAAGGGGACAATCCATGAAATAATAACTTGACGAATTTATTCTTATGGTCATAGTTTTCCCCTGTGCCCCGCCAAGCCAGAATAGATACTCCCGGCGCCTTGCACCATATTATGGTGAGGGGGATTGAGCGCCGAAAAATATTCAATAAGCCGCATCGAAGCTAACGCCGCTATTGAAGGGTTGAATAGTAAGGAGTTCAAGGGTCGATCCGTTAAGGTTAATCAAGCGAAACCACGTTCCGATAGAAGTAGCGGCCGCGGAAGACAAGGTGGAGGAAGAAGATACCATTAGAAATGATAAATACACATTACAGGAGTGGGGAAAGCCGGGTTGTTTGAACTCGGTTTTTTTACTATCTAAAAATCGATGTTCAATAACAGAAAAAAAGATTTCATTGATTATGGGATAAAGGTGTTTCGTTCTCGCCATAGGTCGATACGTGAACTCAAGCGCCTTTATAAACCCTCTTTGCATGGTTTCAGGGTTTGGCCGTCGAGTTGGTTGCTAATTGATTATTTCAAGCGTAACAGATTGGCAATGTCTTCAAAAATACTTGATATCGGATGCGGTTGGGGGCTGGCCGGTATCTACTGTGCTAAACATTATAGGTCAATAGTCACATGTGTGGACAGTGACTCGGCTGTTTTCCCTTACCTGCGCTTGCATGCGGAGATAAATGATGTTGAAATAACTACAATGGAGACAGATTTTGAAGAGTTGTCCGATAAGCACATGAAAAACAATGAAATAATGATCGGCGCTGACATTTGTTTCTGCGGTGAAATGATTGAGATTCTGAAAAGTCTTATCCTTCGCGGGTTTGAATCCGATATTAGGACGGTTATTATTGCTGATCCGGGAAGATCGTCTTTTGAATTGCTCGGGCAGTATTTTGTTGAGAGGGGAAGGGGGAAAATAATGAACTGGGATGTTAGGCATCCACATCCTATTGAGGGAAGAATTCTTCGAATAAGCTAATTAAATATATGATTTTATCTCTTTTAAATGAAAATTAGCTTATTTTCGAAACAATTTAAATAAAACTTGACTTCTCAGTTAAAAGAAAATAGACTTTGAAAAGTCATGAGGGCTCGCCTTTATGGGGGGTCTTTTTTCGTCCTGAAGGAAAGATCTATTTGTCATAAGTGACATCCTGGGGTTGAAAAACATGAAAAATTATTTGAAAGGAGAATGTTACTATGGCTAATGGAATTGTAAAGTGGTTTAATGACCGCAAAGGTTTTGGCTTCATTGAGCAGCAAGATGGGACGGATGTATTTGTCCATCATTCAGGTATAAATTCAGCCGGCTTTAAGTCTCTTCATGAAGGCGATCATGTTACATTTGAAATAGAGCAGGGCAAAAAAGGACCTGCTGCGGTAAATGTCACTGTGGTCTAGCCTAATTGGGAAGGGCACTCAATCTATTTAAGGTGGAGTACCCTTTACATTATGGTAAGAACGATGTTATCTTTATGGGATTCATTGTGCCGCTATAATTGAGGACTTTTGAAAAACCTAAAATTTTCGTTGACAAATCAATTATTGAGAAATTTTCTATTTTATCTGAGAGTGGTATCTGCCAGTTACTCTATAGAATGAAAAAAAAGAAAAAATATGCGAACCTTACTGATTTATCCTGAATATCCGGAAACTTTCTGGAGTTTTAAACACGCCTTAAAATTCATCCATAGAAAAGCGGCCTTGCCTCCGTTGGGGCTTTTGACCATTGGATCAATGCTCCCTAAAGCGTGGCCCAAGAAACTGGTTGATATGAATGTTATCAAGTTGACTGAAAAAGACTTGGCATGGGCTGATTGCGCTTTTATCAGCGGGATGTCTGTGCAGAGAACATCGGCACATGAGACCATTGCTCGGTGTAAAAAAGCGGGCCTTAAAATCATTGCTGGAGGGCCTCTCTTCACCGGGGAATACGATCAATTTGAGAGAGTTGATCATTTTGTACTGAATGAAGCCGAATTAACCCTTCCGCTTTTTCTGGCAGAGCTGGAGAAGGGATGCGCCGGTCTCATATACAAAACGTCTGAATTTTGTGACATTCAAAAAACACCTGCTCCCATGTGGGAGTTGATCAATTTTAAACATTACGCCTCGATGAGCATCCAATTCTCCAGGGGCTGTCCATTCAATTGTGAGTTCTGTAACGTGACAGCATTATTTGGGCATCGATCACGAATCAAGACAGATGATCAAATCGTTGTCGAGTTAAATGGCCTCTATGATCAAGGGTGGCGGGGGCCGGTCTTTTTTGTAGATGACAATTTTATCGGCAATAAAGCTTATCTCAAGTCACATCTTCTGCCAACACTCATCAAATGGCGGAAAAGAAAAAAGAGTTTTAGTTTTAACACAGAGGCTTCCGTCAATTTGGCAGATGACAAGCCGTTGATGGACATGATGGTAAAAGCGGGTTTTAGTTCTGTCTTTATCGGTATCGAAACGCCCAATGAAGAAAGTCTAGCTGAATGCAATAAACAGCAAAATAGAAACCGCAACCTGCTTGAGAGTGTTAGGCTTATGCAAAGAGCCGGCTTCCAAGTGCAAGGTGGCTTTATTGTAGGTTTCGATGGAGACACACCTTCCATCTTTCAACGTCAGATTGACTTTATTCAACAAAGCGGAATCGTTACAGCAATGGTTGGACTACTTAATGCTCCCCCCGGTTCGAGGCTCTACGACCGAATGAGAAAGGAAGGCCGTCTTATCGGCCTCATATCCGGAGATAACGGAGATGGCTCGACCAACATCCTGCCTAAAATGGGATATGATATGTTGTGTGAAGGATATCGCAACATGCTGAATCAAATTTACTCGCCAAAGCATTACTATAAAAGAGCGATGACCTTTTTCCAGGAATATAGCATGCCAAGAATTAAAACCAACCTGAATTTTGAACGTTTGATGGCAATCCCCCGTGCATGCATACGACTAGGTATTTTTGGTAAAGAACGATTTCAATATTGGAAAATTTTATTCTGGGCTCTTTTTCGACACCCCAGATTATTACCACTGGTCATCACTATTGCGATCTATGGCCACCATTTCCGTAAGGTCTCGAAATTGAATAGCTAATTAAAGGGGATGAGCTAATAATAGCGCTTTAAGTATGTTTGAAAAATTGAAAAATCAAAATTTTGCGCTAATCCTGATACTCCTTAAAAACAATGGTAAGAGCCCAGCGAAATTGCATCTGGATCATTGATAATTAGAGAGGGCTCAAGTTTGGCAAAGTCCCTGTACGATCATAGGTTATTTAGACTTTAGTTCTTCTTGACGTTTTTCAAGCTTCTTTTATGTCTGTTGATCTCTTGTTCTCTTTTCATCGCAGATGACCTGTCGAAGAATTCTTCACAGTAGGTCAATTTCCATGGGCGCTTAGGTTTCGTATATTTCGAGCGCCCTTGGTTATGTCTCTTCAGCCTTTCGTCGAGATCTTGAGTAGAACCAATATAATAGCTCCCGTCCAATTCGGATTGAATTATGTAAACGTAGAACGCCATAATAGAAAAGCCTGTCACGCCAATTAATTGTACGCAACAGGCTACGATATTATGCTGGCGGGGACGACGAGGATCGAACTCGCGACCTCTGGCGTGACAGGCCAGCGTTCTAACCAATCTGAACTACGCCCCCTATGTCGGTTGAATAGTCAAGTAATTGATTCGTGTATTGGTTTACACCACTTAACCTTTTGACTGTTTGACTACTCAACCACTAAACTACTTAACAAAATGGTGGGCGGAACAGGGCTTGAACCTGCGACCCTCGGCTTGTAAGGCCGATGCTCTCCCATCTGAGCTATCCGCCCGGAAAAAGACACTCCTTCTCCCACAAATCCATATCTTTTGTCAAGTATTAATGCGCGGTCACTTCGTTTTGAGCAGGTTTGGAATCCTCACGGTCTCCTACGCAGAAAGGCTTCCACATCTCTTCCGGGGAGAAAAGCTCCTCATCATCCGTTATTACCAGGGCCTCTTTGAGCACATCATCCACATGTTCTACAGGTATTATCTCTAGCTTTCTCAGGATCCTGTCGGGGATCTCCTCGAGATCCTTTTTATTTTCAAAGGGAATAAGGACCTTTACAATATTCCCCCTGTGCGCTGCCAGGATCTTTTCCTTGAGGCCGCCGATGGGAAGCACCCTGCCCCTCAGGGTTATCTCGCCGGTCATGGCGATATCACTCTTGACAGGTCGTCCCGTTAGAGCCGATACAATGGAAGTCGCCAGGGCAACACCGGCGGAGGGACCATCCTTGGGGATGGCGCCCTCCGGAACATGTATATGAACATCAATCTTTTCATAGAAGCCGTCGGGGATCTTCAGCTGCCTTACCCTCGTCCTCACATAACTGAGGGCGGCCTGGGCAGACTCCTGCATTACCTCCCCCAATTTTCCGGTTAATACCAGATTGCCTTTCCCCGGCATAATGGCCGCTTCAGTCTGAAGCAGCTCTCCCCCCACATCCGTCCATGCCAAACCGGTTGTTACGCCTACCAGGTCTTCCTCCTCGCTACGACCAAACCGGAACCTAATGACACCAAGGTATTTGTGTATGGATTTGGAGGAGACATTGATCCTTGTTCCCTTCCCTTTCTTTACCACCTCTTTGGCCACCTTCCTGCATATGCTGGATAGCTCTCGCTCCAGATTTCGGACACCGGCCTCTTTAGTGTAGTTTCTGATAATGGTCAATATCGCCCCGTCAGAAATCTTCATGTTATTTGTACTAAGACCATTCTGTTCGATCTGTTTCTTAACAAGAAATTGCTTCGCTATATTCAGTTTCTCCAGCTCGGTATACCCCGGCAGCCTGATAATCTCCATCCTGTCCTGCAGCGGCAGGGGGATGTTGAAGAGGGTATTGGCCGTGGTTATAAAGAGAATACGGGAAAGATCATAGTCCAGGTCAAGATAGTGATCATTAAAGGCGAAATTCTGCTCCGGATCCAGTACCTCTAACAGGGCCGAGGAAGGATCCCCCCGAAAATCGGTGCTCATCTTGTCCACTTCATCCAGGCAGAATACAGGGTTACAGGATTTGGCCTTCTTAATATATTGCACAATCTTGCCTGGAAGCGCACCGATATAAGTCCTCCTGTGCCCCCTGATCTCGGCCTCATCCCTGACCCCTCCCAGGGAGAGTCTTACAAAATTACGCCCCATGGCCCGGGCAACGGACTTTGCCAAAGATGTCTTTCCGACTCCCGGAGGCCCCACCAGGCAAAGTATCGGTCCCTTGATCTTTTTGGTGAGGTTCTGTACGGCAAGATACTCCAGTATCCTTTCTTTGGGTTTCTTTAGGCCGTAGTGGTCCTCCTCAAGTATCGCCGTAGCCGCCTTTATATCCAGCTTGTCCTTTGTCTGCTCATACCAGGGCAGCGATATAATCCAGTCAATATAATTGCGCACTACGGTGGCTTCGGCAGACATCGGCGACATCAGTTTTAGTTTGTTGAACTCCTGCCAGACCCCGGCATTGGCCTCCTTAGACAGTTTCTTTTTCCTTATCTTTTTTGACAGTTGTTCAAGTTCTGTCTTAAAATCATCTTTGGCGCCCATCTCTTTCTGGATAGCCCGCAATTGTTCATTGAGATAATAATCCTTCTGGGTCTTTTCCATCTGTTTTTTGACCCTTTTCTTCAGACGGCCTTCCAGATCAAGAATATTGATCTCGCTGGTAAGCTTTTGAAAGAGTTTTTCCAGCCTGACATCCATCTCCACGCTCTCCAGAAGCTCCTGTTTCTCAGTTACCTTCAAAGTCAGATGGGCCGAGATGGTGTCGGCTAAACGCGATGGATCTTCAATCCCGCCTATGTTCTCCGCCAGTTCCTTTCCGATCTTCTTATTCAGCTTCCCGTATTCTTCAAAGCTCTCCTTAATACTCCTCATCAAGGCCCTGGTCTGATGGGTAATCTCGTATTCCTCATCAGCTATATCTACCTCCACCATATGGAATTCCTGGTTGTCAAGAAAGGTGCGTATTCTGGCCCTGTGTTTACCTTCGATAAGTGCCTTCACCGTGGCGTCGGGCAGTCTTAATAACTGAAGAACCGTACCCAGAGTACCGAACAGGAATATATCCTTTTCGGTTGGATTATCAACCGCAACGTCCCTTTGAGCCGACAGAAAGACCTCTTTATGATGGGACATGGCGTATTCCAGCGCCTTGATAGACTTTTCCCGTCCCACAAACAGGGGTACTACCATATTGGGGAAAACAACCACATCCCTGAGGGGGAGGACAGGATACCTGTTCCTTTCACCATCCAGAAATTGCAGGGGTTCTTTTGTCTTTAGATTTAACATAATTTAAGCGTAACCTGCCTTATTTTCATAAATTAACAAAGGGTTTTCACCCTTGGTTATCACATCTTCTCCGATAACACATTCCCGCACACCCCGCATACTGGGGATATCATACATAATATCCAGCATAACGGACTCCAGGATAGCTCTGAGCCCCCGGGCTCCGGATTTACGCTCGATAGCGTCTTTTGCCACAGCACGGTAGGCCTCCTCGGCAAACTTCAACTCCACGCCCTCGATCTCAAACAGCTTCTTGTATTGCTTCACCAGCGCATTCTTCGGCTCCGTCAAGATCCTTACAAGGGCGTCTTCGCTCAGGTTGTCCAGTGTGGCGATAATAGGCATCCTCCCAATAAACTCGGGTATTAATCCGTATTTTACCAAGTCTTCCGGCTGAACCAAAGCCCTTAACTTGTCCATATCCCTGCCCTGTTGAGTCTGGATATCAGCCTCAAAGCCCATGGTCTTACTCCCCACGCGGGACCTTATTATCTTATCAAGCCCGTTGAAGGTCCCTCCACATATAAACAGCACATTTCCGGTATTTACCTTAATAAAATCCTGCTGGGGATGCTTCCTTCCGCCCTTGGGCGGAATACTCGCCATGGTTCCTTCTATGATTTTCAATAGAGCCTGTTGAACACCTTCTCCCGACACATCCCTTGTGATGGAAGGGCTGTCTGATTTACGGGCGATTTTGTCGATCTCATCAATATAGACGATCCCCTTACATGCAGACTCCAGATCGTAGTCAGCTATCTGAACCAGGTTCAGTATTATGTTTTCCACATCTTCTCCCACATATCCGGCCTCCGTAAGGGTGGTGGCATCCGCAATGGTGAAAGGGACCTTGAGTATGCGGGCCAATGTCTGCGCGAGAAGGGTCTTCCCGGATCCCGTGGGCCCGATAAGAAGGATATTGCTTTTCTGGATCTCCACATCATCCAATTCGATGGTGCTGTTAATCCTCTTATAGTGATTGTGCACCGCCACGGAGAGTATCTTTTTCGGCCTTTCCTGTTCTATCACATATTGGTCCAGAGCCGACTTTATCTCATACGGCTTTGGCAATGCGCCTTCTGATTCCTTTTCAATACTTTGCTCTTCCGCGATGATTTCAGTGCAAAGCTGGATGCACTCGTCACAGATATAGACCGACGGGCCGGCTATTAGTTTTTTGACCTCGTCCTGGCTCTTACCGCAAAAGGAGCATAAAAGATCACCATTGGAATTATCTTTTCTTTGCATTTATTGCCTCTATTTACTCTCTTCCTTACGCAATTCTCTTACTGTTATCACCTTATCCACAATACCATATTCCTTAGCCTCATAGCTACTCATATAAAAATCACGTTCCGTATCCTCCCTGATCCTCTCTATCTTTTGCCCCGTATGCTCAACGAATATCTCCTGGATGGTATGCTTGATCTTCACTATCTCTTTTGCCTGAATATCGATATCCGTGGCCTGACCCTGGGCGCCTCCCAGCGGCTGATGGATCATAATCCTGGCATGAGGCAGGGAATACCTCTTATTCTTAGCACCGGCTGCCAGAATCAGTGCCCCCATGCTGGAGGCCTGCCCCATACATATGGTGGTAATATCAGGCTTGATGTATTGCATCGTATCATATATAGCCAGGCCCGCGGTAACCTGGCCTCCGGGGGAATTGATATATATATTGATATCCTTGTCCGGATCTTCGGATTCCAGGAAGAGCATCTGGGCAATAACAGTATTGGCAATACCATCGTTCACCTGGTCCCCGATAAAGATTATCCGATCCTTTAAGAGACGGGAATATATATCATAGGCTCGCTCACCCCTGCTGGATTGTTCAACAACAATTGGTATAAGCATTTAATCACACCTCTTTTCTCAATAATATCATCCGCTGGTTCACTCAGCGCTTCCAGGCGGGGATTCATGAATTGTATGCCCAGCAATTTCAGTGATTTTAGCATTATCCACAAGATATTTCAAGGTCTTTTCTTTAAGAATACTCTCCCTTAAAGCACCTATGAGATCATTGGTCTCATAGTAGTTGCGTATGGTCTCCGGATCTTGCCCCGTACTTCTGGAGATCTCTTTAAAACTCTCCGCCAGGTCGGATTCCTCGACCTTCAGACCGTTCTTAGCAGCTATCTCTGCCAATGCCAGCATCCCTTTGACCCGTTTCTCAGCTACCGGTCTGATCTCCTCTTCCAATCTTGCCTCGTTCAGGCCGGCCTTTTGCAGGCTTGAACCCGACTTTAACAGGTCTTGCTTTATTCTCTCCACAGAGCCTTTTGTCTCCGCATCAACAAGGCTCTCCGGGAGCTGGAAAGCCACGCTGTCCGTTACCTTTTCCAGCACCTTTTCCTTCAAATCCTTTTCTACCCTGGCCTGTTCTCTAACGGTCAGATCCTCTTTGATCCTTTCTTCAAGCTCTGTGAGACCCTCAAAATCTCCAAGACTCTTGACAAACTCATCATCTAAATCAGGGAGTTCAACCTCTTTTATGTCCTTCACCCTTACCTTAAAATTCACACTCTTCCCGGCAAGCGCGGAATGAAAATAGTCATCTTCAAAGTCTACTCTTACCTCAATCTGGTCACCCTTTTTCGAACCCATAAGAGCCTCTTCAACACCCTGATAAAACTGCTTGTCTCCGATCCTCAACCCGTAATTTTCTGCTTTTACCCCTTCTATCTCCTTATCACCGTCAAATCCTACATAGTCGATGATAACAACATCACCTTGTTTAATTCCTCGCTCATCTCCCACCGAAAGCAGTTTGCCCCGGGCCTCCCTTATCTGATCCAATTGCCTGGCCACATCTTCCTCTGTAACGGAAACCTCTTCCCTTTCTACCTCAATACCCAGATGATCCTTAATCTCGAATTCCGGTTTAACCTCAAATACGGCCGAATACTTATAGTCTTGTCCCTTCCTTACCGTATCGTTTTCAATAACAGGCATATTTAATGGATAGGTCTTTGTCTCCTCGATGGCCTCGGGGAGTGTTTCTTTAATAAGAGAGCTTGTTACATCCCCCAATATGTCTTCGCTAAAATAGTTTTCCAGTATCTTTCTGGGGACCTTTCCGGGCCGGAAACCTTTAACCCTGGCCCTTTTCCCGAATTGTCTGTAGGCTTTATCCACTCTATTATCTATCTCTTTGGCATCTATCTCAATCATCAATCTCTTTTTTACCGGACTGATATCCTCAACATTGGTTTTCATAACGACATCCGTTTAATTGTATTTCTAAGATCGCAAGCTGGCGGCGATAATACTACCTGGAAAAACCACTAAGAAAATAATGATAAAATTTTATATTTCAAGCTAAAATAAATAATAAAAACCCCATATACTGTCAATATTAATAGTTACCCGGATTTGCCGGCTAATGGTTCATCCGGTTAATGAGTGCGTAAAGAAGTGAAAGATTAAACCTTATTATAAGTGCCTTAATGGCCCATGGGGTTCTCTTTTAAGGGGCGAAAACATTATCAGCATGCTAATAACCTAAGGTGCCACCCAGGCGGGCGGAATGCTTATGAGATAATAGAAGATTCTCGAGTCCGGCCAAGTCTGGAAAAGGCTACCCGCCCGCCTCGTCTTGTTTTGTGCAGGGTCATAGCACATAAACGAGTTCGCCGCTTAAAAGAGAACCCCATGGCCCATATAGCACAATATATCATCACATAAGGTCACGGCTGTTCTTGGAAAGACGATATCTCAAAAAGGATTCCACCCAAGGCCTGCAGTGGTCTTATTTTCAAGGGTTTGCTCTACCAGACCCCCTGGCAGAATATACCGTTGGAACAAGGAAAAGGTTTGCCAAACCCTTGAAAATAAGACCACGTCCACTGAATGCCATAGATGTCGTCTTGAAAAGAACCAGCTGTGACCGGATATTACCGATACCTTTATCCAGTCATCATATTTTTTGGTCCATCCGGTTAATCTGTGTATTATCAATGAGGATAAGGGATCCTTTTCTGTCTCCGGGCGCCGGCCAGGTATTGGATGCCATGTTTACGGCAATATAGCAAGTTTTAGTGCGTAGCAAGAAACAATCCTCTTGATCCTAACCTTAACTTGCGCTCTAATCCGGTTACGGGCGGTTATAATTCTGCAAGAGGCATCTTAAAGGAGAAAGAATATCATGAAACTCCATTTTATTGAGGCACGCGACCTGCCCGACGCATGGTTTCAATGCGTCTACAGGATCCTGGAATATGGACGCAAATACACCGTTGACCGGGGCAGTTTCGAGGGGCAGAAGAGGCTGGAATTTGATTATATCACTATTCATATCAAACATCCGGGGGTGAGACCTTTGATCCCCGACATCCCCCCCGGTCTGGGGATCCCCAATCCTGTTGCGGACGGTTATCTGGAGGAATACCTGCCCTATCTCATGACCTCCGCCAAGAAAGAGGGAGAGGATTACACATACGGCCAGTACCTTGAGAAGCAGATTGAAGAGGTGATTCGCATGTACAGGGATGATGGGCACGGCACAAATCAGGCTTACATGACCGTGGGAGATCCCGACGCCCTTTTTCTTAAAGATCCCCCCTGCCTGAGGGGCATTGATACAAGGATAAAGGCTGACCAGCTCCATTTTATCGCATATTTCAGGTCCTGGGATCTGTGGAACGGCTTTCCCGCGAACCTGGGGGCTATTCAGCTTCTGAAAGAGTACATGGCATCAAGTATCGGCGTGAAGGACGGGCAGATAATAGCTTCCAGTAAAGGTCTTCACATCTATGACTATGTGTGGGAACTGGCCAAGCTCAGGACGATGAAACAAAGTTCATGATAGTTCAGGAAAATAAAAAGGTCCATTTAAAGGGACTGGACAGCCGAAACACCCAACAATGGGTGGAAGACCTGGGTCTGGAGGCATACAAGGGCCGGCAGATAAGACAATGGCTGTTTAAAAAACTCGCGTCCTCCTTCCAGGAGATGACCGATCTTTCCCTCTGGTTAAGGGATCTCCTCGCAGAAAAGGCAGCCATCAATCACCTGGAAAGGATCAGGACACAGGTCTCCAAGGATGGAACGGAAAAATACCTTTTCAGGCTCGTTGACGGCCTGCACATCGAGTCCGTGCTTATCCCTGAACGCGACCACTATACACTCTGCCTTTCCTCTCAGGCCGGCTGCGCTATGGGCTGCGCCTTCTGCCTCACAGCAAAGCAGGGTTTTAAAAGAAACCTTTCAGCGGCAGAGATAGTCGACCAGGTGATCCAGGTAAAGAAGGCGATGCCAAACCCGGACCTGTTGAGGAATATCGTGTTCATGGGTATGGGAGAACCACTTGCCAATTATCACCCCGTACTGGAGGCTATCAATAATATTATTGCCGAAGACGGCATGAATTTCTCGCACCGCAAGGTTACGGTCTCCACCTGCGGACTGGCGCCCATGATTCGAAGGCTAGGCCGGGAAACGACCGTAAACCTTGCGGTCTCCCTTAACGCCGCGGACGATGAGACACGCGATCTACTAATGCCCGTAAACAGAAGACTCACACTCCATAGTCTGATATCCGCTTGCAGGGATTTCCCCCTCCCCAACCGCAGAATGATCACCTTTGAGTATGTCCTGATAGAAGACATTAACGACCACCCCCAGGATGCCCTCAACCTGGTAAGACTCCTTTCGGGGCTTCGGGCCAAGATTAATCTAATACCATTCAATCCCATTCCCGGCATGGATATGTGCAGACCGTCCCCGGAAAAGATCGCAGCCTTCCAGGAAATACTTGTGGATAAACGTTTCACTGCCATTATCAGAAAAAGCAAAGGTGATGATATATGCGCGGCCTGCGGCCAGTTAAGCGGAGAGGAAGGGCCCGGAGACAAAGGCAGCAGGAAAGGTTTTCACTTGCTTTAAACCGGTAATATGTTATCTTACATCACCTAATAATCCGTAAAAGGGGATGAAGGTCTATGATTGATCTGGATTTTTCAAAAGGATCAGGGCTGCTTCCCGCCATAGCCCAGGACTACAGGTCCGGGAAAATACTCATGCTGGCATACATAAACAAGGCCTCTTGGGAAAGGAGCCTTGAGACCGGTGAAGTCCATTACTGGAGCAGAAGTCGCAAGGAGATCTGGCATAAGGGCGATACATCCGGCAATATACAAAAGATAAGGGAGATATACGTGGACTGCGATAACGATACCGTGCTTTTTAAGGTGGAACAGGTAGGCGGCGCAGCTTGCCATCTGGGTTTTGAAAGCTGTTTTCATAAGAAAGTGGATAGGAACGGGGAGGTAACCATAGTAGGAAAAAAGGTCTTCGATCCTGATGAGGTCTACAAATGAAACGCTGAAAACCCATACTTTTAAATGGTAAGTCCTATTACCGGAGAGCCAGGTAGCCATTGACAAAAATCCGGATGTCATGTCACTGGTAAGTATGTTTTAAAAAGCGAGGTTGTTATGAAAGGTTTGATATTAGGCATACCCAAAGGGAGCCTGGAAAAGGCAACAATAAACCTGTTTGAAAAATCAGGCTGGAAGATAAGAGTCAACGACAGGAGCTATTTCCCCGAGATAAATGATGCCTCCGTCCAATGCTCCATCTGCAGGGCGCAGGAGATGTCCCGGTATGTGGAGAACGGGACATTTGACGCCGGACTTACCGGCAAAGACTGGATAGAGGAAAATGCGTCGGATATTGTGGTGGTGGACGAACTCGTGTACTCCAAGAGCACCCAGAAGCCAGCAAGGTGGGTCCTGGCGGTTCCGGTTGATTCAGATGTTAAGAAGATTGAAGACCTTCAAGGAAAGAAGATCGCCACCGAACTAGTCAACTTTACCAAGAGATATTTTAATGAGCGCGGCATAGAGGTCACGGTCGAGTTTTCATGGGGGGCTACGGAGGCCAAAGTGGTTTCAGGTCTAGCCGATGCCATTGTGGAGGTAACGGAAACGGGGAGCACCATGAGGGCCCATGGTCTTAAGATAATCCATGAGCTTATGGAATCCAGCACCCGGTTGATTGCAAATAAGGAAGCCTATGCGGATAAATGGAAAAAGGAGAAGATAGGGCAAATTGTATTGCTCCTTAAAGGCGCACTCCGTGCGGAAAGCATGGTAGGACTGAAGATGAATGTCCCGGAAGAGAAACTACCGGACGTTATATCCATGCTGCCCAGCCTGAACGCACCTACCGTTGCCGGCCTTTACAATTCCGCCTGGACATCGGTGGAGACCGTTGTAGATTCCAGCCAGGTCAGGGATCTTATTCCCCGGCTTATCAAGGCGGGGGCGGAAGGGATTATAGAATATCCCCTTAATAAGGTGATTTAGTGTGGATTCCCTATGATCCCTATAACCGAAAGGGCGCATAATATCCGCCCGTTTTTGGTAATGGACGTCCTGGAAAGGGCCCATGATCTTGAAAAGGAGGGACGACATATCATCCACCTGGAAGTGGGTGAACCTGATTTCCCCACCCCCCAATGTATCCAGGAAGCGGCTATCCAGGCTATTCACAGGGAGCAGACCCATTACACCCACAGCCTGGGCTTGATTGAACTCAGACAGGCGGTGTGCGGGCACTACCTCAATAAATACGGGGTTAGGGTAGAACCGGATCAGGTTATCGTGACATCCGGGACATCCCCTGGCCTGCTTATGGTCTTTTCATCCCTCCTTGAGACCGGTGATGAGATCATCCTCTCAAACCCCCATTACCCCTGCTATCCGAATATCGCCGCCTTTCTGGGAGCAGTACCCGCCTTTTTAAACGTACATGAAGAGGACGGTTTTCAGTTCAGGCCGGAAGAAATACAAAACAGGATAACCTCCCGCACAAAGGCGGTGCTTATAAATTCACCCTCGAATCCTACGGGAACCTTGCTTGCCAGGGAACTGATGGAAAGGATCGCAGGTCTTGGAATCCCTGTAATCTCCGATGAGATATATCATGGACTGGTTTACGGAGAAAAGGAACACTCCATCCTGGAATTCACAGACAATGCCTTTGTCCTGAACGGTTTCTCCAAGCTCTACGCCATGACAGGGTGGCGTATCGGCTATATAATCTCCCCTAAGAGGTTCGTTCGCCCCCTGCAAAAGATCCAGCAGAATTTTTTCATCTCCGCGGGAAGCATCTCCCAGTGGGCCGGAGTAGCTGCCCTCACCAGAGCAGGCAAAGACGTGGAACAAATGAGAAAGATGTATGACCAGAGAAGAAAATGCATGATTAGGAGATTGAGGGAAATGGATTTGGGTCCGGCCATTGAACCTAAAGGGGCCTTCTACATCCTGGTAAACGCAAGGCATATATCATCGGATTCCTATAACCTGGCGTTCCAGATCCTGGAAAAGGCGGGGGTGGGGGTTACTCCGGGTATTGATTTCGGTCAAAACGCGGAAGGATATCTTAGGTTCTCCTATGCCAATTCCATTGAGAACATCATGCTGGGTCTTGATCGTATTAAAGCCTTTTTGGAGAATCGATAATTGTTCCCTGATTTACAAAGGCATACGTGTGGAGAACAGGAGGGTCAGCTCTTCATTCTTCACGCATCTTGGGACCGGCAACCATTTCTTCTTTTCAATCGGAAGGTAGACAGTTTTGGCATCTATACACAATAAGTTGGATTTATTTTATACTTAGAGGATTAACATTCCAGCATCGTTTTTGCCGAGTCACGACAAAGGATCTTTTGTCACTTCAAAGTCTAATGGATTAAAAAACTTATAATAGCATAGGAGGGACAGAAATGAAAAAATTTAAAATTGCAGGTCTGTTAATGTTGGTATTTATTTTAGCCGCGTGTGCCGCACCTCAAACAAGAACTCAAAAAGGGGGAGCGTATGGGGCCGCTGGCGGTGCTGCGGTAGGAGCGATTATCGGCCAGGTTATTGGCGGGGATACTGAATCCACCCTGTGGGGAGCAGCGATTGGTGCTGCTGTCGGCGGTATGGGAGGCGCCGGGATTGGTAAAATGATGGACAACCAGGAAAGAGAAATGCGAGATGCTTTGGCCGCTTCTGAAGATGCCGCTATACGCAGGGAAGGCAATCTCCTTTCGGTAATCTTTAAAGGTGATGTTACTTTTGACACAAACTCCACAGTTGTCAAGCCGGCCCTTTATAGTGAGATTGACCGCGTAGCAGGTGTCATTACTCGATACCCGGACACCCTGATAAGGGTGGAAGGGCATACGGATAGCGTTGGTACGGAAGAATATAATATGGACCTTTCATTCCGCCGCGCAAACTCTGTAAGAGACCTTCTGGTTCAGAGAGCTGTCAACATCAGTCGTATTCAACCTGTCGGTTTTGGTGAAACAATGCCGGTAGCGACCAATGATACCGAAGCGGGCCGCCAGCTAAACAGAAGGGTGGAAATAAAGATAGCACCACAAGCGCAATAATAATGCTGATGTGATTGTTTTCTTTAATTAGATCCTGTGTCCTGGTACTTCCAAAATAAAAGGAGTTACCCTTATAGCACATCATATGGCGAGGAAGAAGTCTATCTATTCAAAATGAGATAATCGCACCTTTACGATCTGATAAGCATCGGGTCAGGGTCAACCTTGCTTTCTAAATTTTGAAGAACAGAAGGGTCCGGTCTTCATTCTTCACGCATCTTTATCCGCCTTCGCAGAAGACCACGTCCTTGCCCGTGTTTGAACGCGCAAATGATCGCTTGCTACGGCGCGATGTCGCCCCCGGTTTAGGCGGATAACCGCGTCGTAGCCGGAGGTGCCCGTCCTCCGCAGTAGCCTTTCCATCCTCCGTAGCAGGCCACTGCGGAGGACGGGCTACGGAGGATGGAAAGACGGGTATTTTAATGGGACCCCGGTTTTCCCGTGGGCCTCCATTTAGTACTGCTTGTAGATAGATGATTAATCCGAAATCTGTCAAGAGTGAAGACGCGACCCCATGTTTTCGATAAAAATGGATATCAGAACCTTTATTATATCCTCAAACACTACTTTGGCCCAAACAAATCAAACTCTTCTTCCTTTTCGGGCGGGGTTTCGGTTTTTGAAGTCGGTTTCTTTTTTTTATAAAAAGAATCTACAAACTCTTTAGTTAGCGGTTTTTTGTTCTTGAGCAGGTTCTCGGGAATAAAGATATTATTGCCTGACACCATTTTATTGTAATCGATATGGGGGTTAGCATTTGCCAGGATCTCCCAATTGTTGACGTCTCCGGTGTACCATTTGGAAATAATACTAAGTGTCTCTCCGGAATATTTTACTGTATGAACAAACTGCGTCTTCTGGGGCGCAGGCGGCTTCCATTCTTTTTTCTTCATGCCAAGCAAATTGCATCCGCTATTGATAAAAACAAGGGCCCCTAATACTAATATAACCAGACCTGCCTTTCTCATCATGATAATTATCCCTTTTTTCTTTCTTTTTATTTTAATGTTTGAAGTAACCTTTTTGCTTGTTCGTTTTCAGGGTTTACAATGATTGCCTGTTCCAGGTGTTTTATACAGCCTTGAATATTTCCCATTTTCCTCTGAACAATCGCGAGATTATAGAGTGCCTCATCCAAAAACGGAGGAGACAGGTCAACAACCCGGCTGAACATCTCCTGGGCCTTGACATAATCTTTTTTAATCGCATAGATATAACCCAGGTTAAAATAGGCATCAGGCATCTGTGGATCCAGTTCGACAGCTGCCTGATATGACGCCATAGCACTCGTAAAATCCTTCTGGTATGTATAAATACGACCGAGAAGATAATGCCCTTGGGCACTGCCTGGAACAAGTTTGACAGCTTTTAGCAGTAATGCCTTTGCTTTTTCAGGCTCCTTACTTGAAATTTTTGAGGCATGGCCAACTAAAGTCCGGGAATATAGTTCGGATACCCTTTCATCATCAAGGGGTTCAGTTGTTAAGATATCCTCAAACAGGACAGATGCCTCAGCAAATCTTTCTTCTTTAAGCAGCTTGATCCCTTCTTTCAACTTTGGTGAATCAGCAACACTCTGAACAGATCGAGTCAGATCGTCAGAAACGGATGACTCTTTTAAAGCGGCAATATTAGCCTGATCTGCCAGGGATGAAATGTTGTCCTCCGTTTCAGAGGTTGAGTCATCGCCAGAAACCCCGGAAAAGAAAGTCTGTTTTAAGGTATTGAATAAAGGTTCAGGACCTTTTACAAAAGCTAGAGTCGCTAAAAATCCCACAGCAATTAGAATTAACACATAAGACGTGAACAGTGGTTTATGCATTTTTCGTTTAGACGGTAGATCGTTTTCCGCCAAGACTATCGTCTTTTCAATTTGAGGCCGAATAGTTTTGTCTGTCTCCAATGATATCATGGAATCAGCATCAATGATCTTTCTTATTGTCTCAAATTCAGCTTCAGCCTCTTCCCCAAAGAGATCTTTCATATATTGGGAAAGATTCCTGTATGAAGGGCTGATTGAGAGCCCATACATGCATTTTTCCAGATCAGTGAGCAATTCTTCAGCGGATTGATAACGCTGTTCACGATCTTTTGCTAGGGCCTTATCTATGATCCTGCAAAGGTCCCGGGGAAGGGCCTTATTCACTATTCCCGCGGGTGTATAATCAGCCTCACGTACCTTGGCAAAGGCCCTGAAAGCATCTCCCTCGAACATCCTTTTATGTGTCACCAGTTCATAGAGAAGGATACCCATGGCAAAAATATCTGACCGGTGGTCAATGGGCTCCCCAAGGGCCTGCTCCGGTGACATATACGCCATTTTCCCTTTAATGGAGCCATCCTGGGTCTTCGTATTCTGAATAGCGGCTTTGGCTATACCAAAGTCAATGATTTTTACCTGTCCGTCATAGGTAATAAAGATATTATGAGGGCCGATATCCCTGTGAATGATATTTAACGGTTTGCCATGAAAATCCTTAAGCTTGTGGGCATAATCAAGTCCTGCACAAACTTGAGTCGTAATGTATAAGGCGTTTTCAATATTTAGTGGCAATTCCTTCTCTTTGTATCGCTCTGTAATCAACTTCAGGTCTTTGCCATACAGATATTCCATTGCGATATAATAAGTACTATTCACACTTCCAAAGTCATAGATCTGTACAATATTAGGATGCTGTAGAAACGCGGCAAGCTTGGCTTCATCGATAAAAGATTTAACCAGGTTTGTCTCTTCAGACAGATGAGGCAGGATCTTTTTAATGGCAATAAGCTTCTCAAAACCCTCGTCCCCCATAAGTTTGGCCTGGTACAATTCCGCCATACCGCCTTGAGCGATCCGACTCAGCAGCAAGTATTTTCCAAATCGTTGATGCTCCAACTCTGACATATGAAGAACCTTACACTAACAGAGTCTTGATAATAAAAACCATTTATATATTATCTAGCGAAGCTCAGCCTCAGCGCAGCGCGTGCGGTAAGGTTATGGCTTGTATAAACATCTAATTTGTCTTCTCCAAACCTTTCAGATACTTCTCAATTTTGGTTTTGACTCTTTTATCCATATCAACAAAATGCACCCCGGCCCCTGAATGTTTGGCAATCGGGTTTTCATAATTATTTATTATTTTACCTCGCAAGGGTAGTTTTTCTCCATCCAATTCCAACTCAAGATCTATTATTGATCCAACCGGTAGAGGAAGTTTCTTCTCAATAAAAAATCCTGTGATACTAAGATTCGTTAATAGATGAAAAGATGTTGAATTATCATCCTTCTCCACAGCCCATATCTGAATATCTGATCTAGAATTCTTACGTCTTTCTCTTTTAAACCGGGGATTCTTTCGACTCATATTATCTTTACTGTCCTTCCTTCAAGTTGATCGTCAGTCAGGGATTACGGAATACTGCCATCTATGGATAAGCATTAAATGTCCATATTATGACACAGGCACCGAACAAAGTCCAGATCCTTAGGGGGTCAAATCTGCTCTTGACTCTTGTTAGCTTTTGTCTCTTTCACCCATAGTCTATAAATCTTGAATATCTGCTATATACGTAACCGTTAATAGTATGTGATATGATGAAAAAAGCTGAAAAGAGACGAGCGGTGATACTAATGGATATCTGAATCAAAATATAGTGTTGCTTTATGGTAAAGTCTTCGTTTTTAATTGTTGCCTAATTGAAAGGGAATATTATATGTATTGTCTGTTCAATCAGGGTCTTTTTTATTCTGTTTTTTAATTCATAAATCAGTTTTTGATAAATGGATGTGTCATTTCTTAAAAGCGCCTTCGAGGAAAGCCATTACCCGCCAGCGGACAGGCCTGAGATTGCCTTTGCCGGCAGATCGAACGTGGGGAAATCATCCCTTTTAAACGTCCTGGTCAACAGAAAAAAGATGGCCAGGATAAGCTCCACGCCGGGAAGGACCCGGGCCATAAACTTCTTCCAGACACGAAACAACCGGATGTATCTGGTCGACCTCCCTGGTTACGGTTTCGCCCGGGTGCCCCTTGAAGTAAGGGCCTCGTGGGGAAAGATGGTGGAGGCATATCTCAGGGATCGCTCCAACCTCAAAGCAGTGGTGGTCCTTATCGATATCAGAAGGGATTTAGCCGAAGGCGACAGGGACCTGCTGAATTGGCTGCAGGAATACGGGATAACCTCTATCCCTGTCCTTACCAAGGCAGACAAGCTATCACGCCACAAATCCCTGGAACGGGCACGCCAAATGGAAAAGGAACTTGAGGAATTATCCTCCGGAAGGCCGACTGTCTTTTCCGCCAAGACAGGGGAGGGAAAAGAAGAGATATGGAAAAGGATCGAGGAGGCCCTTATCTAAAGCCCTCAAGCCCGTAAGACTTGATCTTTTTGTGGAGGTTGCTCCTTTCAACACCTATGGCCTCGGCCGTCTGAGAGATGTTTCCTTTGAATTGCTTTAATTTTTTAGCGATGAAGGCCTTTTCAAATTGGGTTTTGGCTTCTTGAAAAGATTCAATCGTCATCAATGACTCGTCTTTCTCCGGGTGCTCCGTCTCCTGTTTAAAGGGAGAGGGGATATCGTCTGCCTTGATCACATCATTGGGACACATAATAACCAGCCTCTCCACCAGGTTCTTCAACTCCCTGACGTTTCCCGGCCAATGGTATTTCTCTAATATCTCGATGGCTTCGTCTGAGAACTCCTTCGCTTCCAGGTTCGCATCCAGGTATATAGACTTCATGAAATCCTCAGCCAGTGGCAGGATATCATCAAGCCTTTCCCTGAGAGGAGGGACCTTTATGGGAACCACATTCAACCTATAATAGAGGTCATCCCTGAATGTCCCCTTTCCTATTTCTCCCTCAAGGTCCTTGTTCGTTGCCGCTATAACGCGGACATCCACCTGTATGGTCCTTGCCCCTCCCACCCTCTCGAATTTTTGCTCCTGGAGGATCCTGAGGGTCTTGGATTGTGCCTTAAGGCTCATGTCCCCTATTTCATCCAAAAAGAGGGAGCCCTCGTGAGCCAGGTCAAACTTGCCCTTCTTCATCACTGTGGCCCCTGTAAATGCCCCTTTTTCATGGCCGAACAGTTCGCTCTCAATCAGTTCTTCGGGGATGGCCGCGCAGTTCACCTCAACCATGGGTTTATTACTGCGTTTACTCATCCTGTGGATAGTATGAGCCACCAACTCCTTACCCGTGCCGTTCTCGCCCGAGATAAGCACCCACGCGTTGGTGGGCGCAACGATCCTCATCTGTTCCTTCATCTCCCTTATCGCCTTGCTGTCCCCTGTTATGCTGTATCGATCTTTATCCCTTTCCCTGAGAAGGCTTATCTCCTCTTCCAGTTGATAATAATTAAGGGCGTTATTGATTGATAAAAGGACCTTTTCAAGCGACAGGGGTTTCTCAATAAAGTCATATGCACCCAGTTTGGTGGCTTTAACGGCAGTCTCAATGGTTCCATGCCCCGACATCATAATCACCTGTAGATGTGGATGGGACTCCTTTATTTTTACCAACGTTTCGATACCGTCCATCCCGGGCATCCATATATCGAGGAGGACCACATCAGGCACTACTTCATCAATCATCTCCACCGCCCTGGCCCCGCTGGATTCACTTTGGACATCGAATCCCTCGTCCGTCAGGATACCTTCCAATGACTGACGTATGTTCTTTTCATCATCAATAACAAAAACCGTTCTGGCCATATTATTCTCTCAAATCTATAGCTGTTGCTCCACCCCCTGTTATCCCACGGCCTGGCGGGGGAGAATCAATCTTCTTCCATCATTTGGAGCGCAATCCTCGCTGTCCTTAAAGAGGCCCCCGGGGTGCCCAATCTCTCTTTTACCATCCCCAGATCATTAATCATAGTGGTTTTTACCTCTTCGTTTTCAAGGATAGAAAGTATTTTTTCAGCCAGCTTTTCGGGTGTCACCTCATCCTGAATAAGCTCGGGCACGACCTTTTTCCCTGCCACCAGATTGACAAGGCCGGCGCAAGGCACTTTTACCACCCTCCTGGCGATCCAGAATGAGGGCCCTGACATCCGATAGGCGATAACCATGGGTACTCCCATAATGGCTGTTTCCAGCGTGGCGGTCCCCGATGTTACCATGGCCAGATCACACACGCTCAATATTTTGTAGATATCCTGGACCCAGATAATAATATTATTAAGGGGTGACTTATTTACGGCGTTTCGTATAACATCAGGGGAGACCGTCGGCGCTATCGGCAACACATATTTTATGTCATGGTACCGGGAGGATAAGATCTCGGCCGCACCCAGCATGGGTGGTAAAACCCTTTTTACCTCTTCATCCCTGCTGCCGGGCAACAGCCCCAGTATGATATCGCGTTCGCCCAGCCCCAGCTCTTTTTTAATCTTATGTTTATCCAGGTTCCGAGGTATGTTGTCCAAAAGGGGATGCCCCACGTATTCGACACTCATCTCCTTTGCCGTTTGATGGTAGAATTCCTTTTCAAAAGGCAGGACAATTACCATCCGATCAACGCAGCGATCTATCTTCTTTACCCTCCCCTTTCGCCACGCCCATATCTGAGGGCTTATATAGTATAACACCGGCACGCCGTAACGCCTGGCAGTACCCGCCAGATTTATATTGAAACCGGGATAGTCGATAAGTATGAGGAGATCAGGGGGATTATTTTTTAAAATGAATCGCAGCAGCAGATATGCCCTGATAATAGTAATCAGCTTTGAGAAGACCTCTGTTAATCCGACCACGGCCATATCCTTTGAAGAGACCAGTATCTCTACCCCGGCCTTCTCCATTTCCTTTCCGCCGATCCCGCGGAACATGATATTGGAACCGTCAGGTGCTTTAATTGCCCTCACCAGATTGGCTCCGTGCAGATCCCCAGAGGCCTCTCCTGCTACTATAAGGACATGTTTTGTTCTCTTGTCAGACACATCAAGCTGATGGGCCATTGATTAACCGGTATCAGGTGCTCACAGGATGGAATTTCCTGCATCCTTCCTTTATCAAATCAATAACTTCGAGGGCGATCTTCAGGGCCTTCCTTTCATCCCTATCTGTCGTAATCGGCCCGACGCCGTTGATTACGGACTTCACGAAAAAACCTATCTGATCCCCAAGCGGGTCACTGCCTGGAAAGGTCTCTTTCTCGGTCTTAAGATAAGGAAGATTAGCAAGATCTCCGGCCCCATTGTCAAGTCTGGTTATGGTAAATTCCCTTTTATAACAGTCCGCGTGCAGATAGGCGTCCGGTTGAAAAATCCTTATCTTCCTGATTATTTTTTCAGAAACCCTGCTGGCAGTAAGGTTGGCCACACCCCCGTTTTTAAAGATCAATCTCACGTTGGCAATGTCCGTTTTTCCCGTGACAACCGACATGCCCACCGCGTGTATTTCTTTAACCTCCGACGGGAATATATGCAGGATGATATCCAGGTCATGTATCATCAGGTCCAGCACAACATCAACATCCGTGCCTCTGGTAGTATACTTGTTCATGCGATGAGCCTCTATAAACAGGGGCTGATTCAGCATGGACTCCATCTTGACGATTGCCGGATTATAACGCTCAACAAGCCCTACCTGGAGGATTAGGCCCTTTTCACCGGCCATCTTTATAAGCGCGTCGGCCGGTTCTAGCATATATGTTATGGGTTTCTCTATAAGCAGATGAACGCCTTGACTGAGGATATCCTTGGCAACCTCAAAATGAGATTCCGTGGGTACGGCAAGGCTTACGGCGTCCACCCTGGGCAAAATCTCTCTATGGTTCTCATAGACCCTGACATCGTAACGCCGTTTTATCTCATCCGCCCGAACCGGATTGGTATCCACAACACCCACCAGTTCTACATCCGACCGGTCCCTGTATTTCTGAAGATGGTATTCCCCCAGATGCCCTACGCCTATCACGCAGACCCTGACTCTATCCTTTTCCACCTTTCATATCTCCATGAACCCGGCGATCTTCGGCTGGATAAGAAATCACACATATACCCAGTTTATCCGCTTCCTTCAACATATCCGCCTGGTCAAAAATCAATGTCTTTCCCGCCTCTATAGCCAAAACAGACGCCTTGACCTGAGACATGACTTTTATGGTTTCAGGTCCCACTGAAGGCACGTCAAATCGCAGATCCTGATCCGGTTTGCTTACCTTTACTATAACGGCGCCCTTGCCCGCGATACTTCCACCCCTCTTTATGGTCTTATCGGTGCCGTCAATCGCCTCAAGGGCCAGTACCGTCTTATTTCTTACCACCACGCACTGGCCGACATCCAGACGCCCCAGTTCTTTGGCCACCTCCCAGCCGAACCTTATATCTGACTCTTCCTTAACGCCCGGTCTTTTCTTGGTAAGACAACCCTTGGGCGCCAATAGTTCCGGAAGGTACTGGGTGGAACTGACTATCTCTATGCCCTCTTTAGCCAGTTCCCCGGCAACTGCCCTTAAAATGCCGTCATCATGTAACACAGCCATCTTTGACATCAGGGACAACCCCTTGAGGTCCGGCATCACTTTGCCGAACATGCGGCTCTTAGTAATGGTGCCGGCCATCAGGGCCTTTTTCACATTCTCTTTTTTAAAAGAACTGATCAGTCTGCCCAGTTGCCCCAGTTTAATCCATGTTATCTTATCAACGGAATCAACCAGTTCAGGATCCGTGTCCCCCTTATGGGCAACGGCTATCACACGAAACCCCTTTTTTCTGGCTGAATCCGCCACCATAATGGGGAATCTGCCTCCACCGGCAATAATCCCGATAGCTTCCTTCTCTTCCATGCCCTAAAACCTAGCGGGTAATCCCTCTTTTCGAACCATTAAAAAAATCCAAGAGCATGTCTAGCTCCGGAAAGGCTTCCACCTCTTTCCTGGCCCTCGCTATACCCTCATCAAACCTTTTACTCTCACGCCATATAATCCTATAGGCCTTTTTGAGACCTTCTGTAACCTCCTTGGAAAAACCATGGCGCCTCAGCCCGATCAGGTTGGGACCGTACAACTTTGCCCTTGAACCGGCCGCGATCATAAAGGGGGGTATATCCTTGGGGAGACCTGTCTTTCCACCGACAAAGGCATAAGCCCCTATCCTGACAAATTGGTGCGAGGCCATCAGTCCGCCCAAGTTAGTATGATCTCCCACTACCGTATGTCCCCCCAGGGTGGCTGCGTTGGCCATGATTATGTTGTCGCCCAGGATACAATCATGGGCGACATGGCTATAGGCCATCATATAGTTTCTATTGCCCACTATGGTCACCCGGTCCTGTTTGGTTGTGGCCCTGTTAATGGTAGCATATTCCCTAATTATATTATCATCGCCTATAACAACGCGTGTATCCTCTCCCTTGTAACCAATATCCTGGGGAGGTGATCCTATTGACACATAAGGATATATCTGGTTTCGATCTCCTATCCTGGTATTCACTTCGATTACCACATGGGCACCCACGACCGTGTCACGACCGATTGCAACATGCCTCCCGATCACACTGAAGGGGCCGATCTTGACCCCTTGCCCCAGTTCTGCATCCGGGCTTACCACCGCGGAAGGATGTATATCCATCTCTCCTTAACCTATCTGTGCCACGAATTCCGCTTCGGTTACCAGGGTGTTATCGACAAAGGCCTTTCCTGCAATCTTCCAGACCCTGGAACCTGTTCGGATTGGTTTCACTTCAAACACAAGCTGATCCCCCGGTACCACGATTTTCCTGAATTTTACCTTGTCTATGGCCATGAAATATATGGAGGGATCTCTATCCTTATGCGAACTATCCTTAATGGAAAGACGGGCCAGGACGCCCCCCACCTGGGCCATCGCCTCTATGATCAAAACCCCCGGCATTACAGGATTGCCCGGAAAATGTCCTTGGAAAAAGTGTTCATTACAGGTAACATTCTTTATGCCTACCGCCTTTTTACCGGGTTCCAGTTCAATAACCCTGTCCACCAGCAAAAAAGGATATCGGTGAGGAAGCAGCTTGACAATATCTCCATACATAATAGGCAGTTTCATGGCATCTTCCCCTTTAACAACTTTTCTAACCGTTCTACTCTCTTTTCAAGACTCCGGATATGCTCATTGAGCCGGGGCAGCCGGGCGATCAGCCCCCTTGTTTTCAACCACAGGCGGGGAGGCATTCCCGGGTTACCCAGTACCGCATCCCCCGGCGCCACGGATTTATGGATTCCGGCCGCGGACCCGATCATGGCCTTGTCTCCTATCTCCACATGATCCTTGACCCCCACCTGTCCACCGATGACCACATCTCGACCAATACGCACGCTACCTGATATACCGGTGAGTGCGACTATTATTGTATCTTCTCCCACCTCCACATTGTGGGCGATCTGAACCAGGTTGTCCGTCTTAACCCCTCTCTTGATCCAGGTCTTTCCAAGGGCGGCCCTGTCAATAGTAGTGTTGGCGCCTATCTCAACCTGGTCATCAACCTGGACAATACCCAATTGGGGTATCTTCACGTTCTTGGTTTCATCACGGACAAAACCGAATCCGTCACTCCCTACAACGCAGCCCGCATGAATGATTACCTCTTTTCCCAGAATAGTGTCCTGTAAGATGGTAACGTTTGGATAGATTATCGTTCCACTGCCGATCCTCACCCTGTCTCCTATAAAAACGCCGGGGAATATGGTAACATTATCACTGATAACCGTATCCCTTCCCACATAGACCAACGGGTAAATAGAAACATTCTCCCCGATAGAACTGGTCTTATCTATCACGGCGTCTTTGCTTATACCTGAAAACCCGGGAACCGTGGGAACAAAAAGCCCGGCTACCCTGGCATAGGCAAGTTTCGGTTCCCGCACCACAATCTGAGCACCGGGGTATATGTCAACGGGTTCCGCCACGATAAGGGCGGAGGCCTTTGTATCTTTGATCATATCCCTGTAACGGCTGTCAAAAAAGAAGGATATGTCTCCCTCAGAGGCCTGATCAAGAGAGTTTATACCTGAAATCAATACCTGATCATCTCCAACCACCTGCCCGCCTACCAGGCCGGCGATTTCTCCGAGGTTTTTCTTCAAATCCATCTCCTATGGCTTGTCTTCATTAAATTCCTCAATTACCTGATCTGTAATATCCAAGGCCTCCGAGCAAAAAAGGACTCCTGAATTCCATTTCTCAAGTATAAGGCTAAGATTCTGGTTTATTGCGACACCTTGAATGATCACCTCCAGCTCCATTAGCATCCTTTTCTTTGCATCCTCTTCAGCCTTACTCGCCTCCTCGTTCAGATCCTGCGCAAGATAGTTGAGATCCCTTAACCTTCTGTTATATTCCTTCTGTTTACTTTCCTTCGCGTCCAGGCTCAACATCAGGCTCTGTTTCTCAATCTCCTCCTGCAGTTCGACCAATTCTTGCTGGGCCTCGTTATATCTCTGCTGCATGGCCTCGATCTCCTTTTGCAGAGACGCAAGGATTCTTTTGCCCTCATTGGATTCACTGATACATCTCTGGATATCCAAAACCCCTATCCTTAACTGATCGGCAGCCTGAGCGTTATGCTGAAACACAAAAAATGCTGCCGTTATAATAATCACTCCGAGTAACCTTTTCATGTCGCCCCCTTTCATTAACATCATTAAAAAGAGCCTCCCATATTAAATTCGAATTCCCCCGCGCTCTCACCCGGCCTTTTATCAAGTTTTATTCCATATTCCAGCTGGATCGGCCCCATGGGAGAACGCCACACGATACCAAAGCCAACCGACCGTCTGGCGCCGGCTTTCCAGTTATCCATTTCTTCAAAAGCGTTGCCCGCGTCGAAAAACAGCAGCCCCCACACACCCTCTGCTTCAAGGAAAGGGATCCTGTATTCAACATTGCAGAGCCACATCTTATCGCCGCCTATTTCGCCACCCGTCGCGGGGTCAACCGGTGAGATGTCTCCCCATTCATAACCCCTAACAGAGTTGATACCCCCGAGCCTGAACCTCTCATAATTAGGCAGCCCCCCCCCTTCCCTCTGGTCCACATATCCGGCGCTGCCCTTTGTCATAAGGACAGTGCCCTTCCATACCGGGAAATACCAAGCTGATATACCCGTGTATTTATTAAAATAGGAGTCTCCTCCCAAAAAACCTCCAGCGTACTCTAAGGACACACTGTTTACGGATCCTCTGGTTGTACCCCACGGCCTGTCCGTGGAATCCCTCCCTATGCCCAGGGTTACACTGCTTGTAAGGATCTTTCCAATCATACTCTGAATAATCAGGGCGGCATTCGTACGTACATATCTGATCCTGGCTTTATCATAGTAATATCTTATAGACCCCCTAGTATAATCGTCAAAGCCCAGGGGGAATCCGAAGGAAAAAGCGCCTCCCTTGCTGTCCTTCGTATATTCGTCATATTCAGTTTCCCAGTTATAGACATTTATGTTCGCGGAAAGGTCCCTGTCGAAAAGCCATGGTTCTGTAAATCTCAGGTCAAATTCGGTTGTGCGGCTGCCCATATAGGCGTTGAGATTTAAATACTGCCCTTTTCCAAAGAGATTTTGCCGCGATATCTGAACCGAGAATATGGTCTTGTCAAAGGCACTGTACCCGAGCCCCACGCTGAAGGACCCGGTAGGCTGCTCTTTTACATCAATATCCAATATTATCAAGTCATCCTGGCTCCCCTTCCTGGTATCGGTCTCCACCTCTTCAAAAAAGCCCAGCCGTTCAAGGTTGCTTTTGCTTTTGTTTAGCTTCTCCCCGCTGAAAAAACCCCCTTCCGTTACCTTGAGTTCGCGGCGTATCACCTTATCCCTTGTTGTGGAATTCCCGATTGTATTGATCCTCTCAAAACGAACCCTTTTCTTCTTGTTTATCATATATGTAATATCAATCATATGGTTCTCATCGTCCCGTTTGGAAAGGGGAGTTATATCCGCGTAGGCATACCCCTTATCGCCGTAGATATTCTTCAGTGTGTCGATGTCATTGTACATAACCTCCCGGTTAAAGGCTACCTCTTCATCCACTTCGACATACCCTAGGAGTTCATTTTCCGGTCTTATGAGGTCCCCCTCTATCCCCACGGTATTGACCATGTACTGATCACCTTCGATTATTGGAATGGTGATATTCAGGCCATGCTTCTCTTCATTGTAGGTGATTCCCGGTTCTCCGACCTGTACATTTATGTATCCGTGATTATTATAGAAAGATGTTAGCTGCAGGGTATCATATTCCAGCTTGTCTCTGTCCAGTATCCCGGAATTTGTAAACCAGGAAAGAATGCTTTTTTCTTCGGTGAGCATAACTTTCTTGAGTTCTTTATCACTGAATATCTCATTCCCTGTAAATTCTATACTGGTAATATAGATCTTCTTACCTTCCTCTATTTGGTAGGTCAGTGAGGCTTCATTGTTGGGCAATTCTATAATCTTATCAGTAATTTTCGTATTATAATAACCCTTCTTCCTGTAGAAGTCCTTAAGCCGGTTGATACTCTGCTTTATCTCGCTCGGGTTATATACGGCGTATTCCTTCAGGCCTAATTCTTCTCTTAGGTCATCATCTTTTAGCCTATTATTGCCCGCAAAGGAGATGTTGATAATAACAGGCTTCTCCGTGACATTGAAGGTTGCTATCTTTCCATCGGGACCGTCTTCCGTTTCAATACTCACGTCCGAAAAATACCCCATACTATAAACGGAGTGCAGATCCCGGTCCAGCTGATCAGGGTCAAAGGGGTCTCCTTCTCTGCTTTCAATCATCAAAAGGATTGCGTCGGCCTCCACGCGTCTGTTGCCCGTAACCTGGATCCTAGCGATAGGAGTAACCCCGGATATTCGGTCGTCAATCCTGTCCGCAGCCCTCTCTATCGCATCCTCCAATCTATCAATATTATCCTCCACCATAAAGATTGAGAAAGGGGCATTGACCGAAGTAGCATCTACAATATCAATATCAATCGACACCTTATCTCCTGTTTCGGCAATGCTACCATGGATAACCCAATCCGCTTCCAGGTCCTTTCCAAGGTCAATGACATCCACCGTGTCAAGAGAGGGCAAAAAGGCATCAGGATGTCTGTTAACATCATATGGACTGATAATGTCGTAACCTTTGCTTGACATATGAGCAGTCAACACCTCCTGCATCTCTGTCCTGAGATATTCCAGGGGCTCGAGGGATTCCACATTGAACGGCAAGACAGCCACTCTCGTCTCCTCCATGGCCCGGCCCACACCGGGTATAAGGAGAAATAATATTATAAGAAAAACTATATTAAACCTGTTACTGAATATGTCCATCCACTATCTCCATGACCGTCGACATTCTTTCCGCCAGCCGCTGATTATGAGTCGCAATAACCATGCTCAGCCCTCGTTCCTCTCTAATACCTAGGAGAAGATCCATTATCTCTTCGCCCGTCATTCTATCAAGATTCCCGGTCGGTTCATCGGCCAGCAACAGCTTAGGTTTCATTAATAATGCCCTGGCAATGGCGACACGCTGCTGCTCGCCTCCTGAAAGTTCCCCTACCCTATGGTTAAGCCGTTCTCCCAGGCCCACTTCTATCAAGATATCTCTTGCCTCTTTTTTGGATATGTTTTGATCTATCCCCCCGATAAGGGCAGGCATGATAGTATTCTCCAGGGCGTTAAACTCCGGGAGTAGGTGGTGGAACTGAAAGATGAATCCGATTTCTCGATTCCTTAAACGACACAGTGCGGCTTCATCCATCCTGCTGATATCCTGGGTTTCAAATATCACCGTGCCTTTTGTGGGCAATTCAAGTGTCCCCATAATATGGAGTAAAGTGGATTTTCCCACGCCGGATGATCCTATAACCGCAAGGCTATCCCCGGGATTGATAATGACATCAATACCATTCAAGACCTGAATGGTATTGTCGGTGTGTCTAAATGATTTATGGATATTCCTTAATTCCAGCATTAAATATCCTTTACATCCATCCTAGTATATCTCCAAGTCTATTCATATCGCAAGGCCTCAACCGGATTAAGCCTGGAGGCATGCCAGGACGGATAGATGGTCGCCAGGAAAGATATCATAATAGAGGCAAGGATCACAATAACCACATCCAGCATTTCCACCCTTACGGGTAGTGTTGTGATATAGTAGACATCCGGGGGCAACTCAATAAATTTATATTTCGACAAAAGATGGCATAACCCGAGCCCTGATATCAGGCCGGCCAGGGTCCCCACAACACCCACGAGCAAGCCCTGAAACATGAATATATTCATAATGCTCTTTTTGGTGGCACCCATAGCCCTCAGAATGGCCACATCCCTGGTCTTTTCCATGACTACCATTACCAGGGCGCTTATAATATTCAACGCCCCTACCAGCACTATCATGGTGAGGATGATGAACATGGCGACCTTTTCCAGTTTCAGGGCGGATAAAAGGCTTCTGTTCCTGGACTTCCAGTCCTGAATCCAGTAAGGATAGCTTAGTATCTTTGAGATGGATCCCCCGATGCGATCAGACTGGTAGGGATCCCTTATCTTTATCTCAATGTTGGTAACTCGATCATCTATCCCCAGAAAATCCTGGGCCTCTTCAATGGATATAAAAACCATTGATGTGTCATACTCGTACATGCCGGAATTGAACAGGGCAGTAAGCCTGTAGTCCTTGCTGTTGGGAGTCCTGCCCAGGGGGGTCAGTTTCCCCTGGGGCGACATTACGCTCAGTACGTCTCCCGGCTGGATCCCCATCAGCCTGGCCAGTTCATTGCCCACTATTATTGAGGGCAAGTCGTCATGCAGGTTGTCCAGGGAAGACAAGGAACCCTGGGTGATCATGGATTCGATATCTATAACCTTTCCTGCACTGGCAGTATCCAGCCCCCTGAGGTAGGCGCCCGAAACGCTCCCCGAATTACTGATCATTACCTGGCTGTAGATGGCCGGGGTAGCAGCTACAACCCCGTCCACCGTGCCTATGTCCTTTAAGATTTTCTCATAATTATTAAAGCCGCCCGCGTAGTTGCTCACAAGTATATGGGCCCTTACTCCCATAATCTTGTCCATCAGATCCGCCCTGAAACCATTCATAACCGACAGGACAACTATGAGGGCAGTGACCCCCACCATCACCCCCACAACCGATATCAAGGTAATAAGAGAGATATAGGCCTGCTTCCGTTTGGCCTTCAGATATCTCATGCCCAGAAAGGTTTCAAAATACATGATACCTCGATAAAAAGGTGTTTAACTAAGATATCCAGCTCTCATCCATAAACAAAGATCTTTAGTTTCGTGCTATCAGCCATCAGCTTTTAGCTTTCAGCGAAAACCATTAAAATAAGGTATTATCTGAATGCTTAACGCTCCATCCGGAAATGATGGGTCTCCGGATGATTATTATTTTGCCCTCATCTGAGGGAAAAAGATAACGTCCCTGATGGAAGGTGCATCCGTCACCAGCATTACCACCCTGTCAATACCGATACCTTCGCCTGCTGTCGGCGGCAGACCGTACTCCAGGGCGGTAATATAGTCCTCATCCATAAACTGCGCCTCCTCATCACCGGCTTCACGGAGAGAGACCTGAGACATGAACCTCTCTCTCTGGTCATCCGGGTCATTCAACTCTGTAAAGGCGTTGGCTATCTCCTTCCCTCCTATAAACAGCTCGAACCTGTCGGTAATATCCGGGTTTTGATCGCTCCGTCGAGAGAGGGGTGATATCTCAGTGGGATATCCAACAATAAACGTGGGTTCTATCAATCTCGGCTCCACCATCTGGTCAAATATCTTGGCAAGCACCTTTCCGTGACTATCTCTTTGAGTAAGTGTGATTTTATGGGCGCCCGCAAAATCAACGGCCGCCTTTAAATCTTTCAAGACCTCTTCACTGACATTCCCCATATCCCTTAATGAATCGAAGAGGGTCATCCTTCTCCAGGGTGCGGTAAAATCCAGAGTTTTACCCTGGTATTCAATCTTATTGGCCCCCGTGATCTCCTGCAGGATAAAATTAAAAAGTTCCTCGCTCAGGGTCATCAGGTCTTCATAGGTGGCATATGCCATGTAGAATTCAAGCATGGTAAATTCGGGATTATGCTGTACGGAGATACCCTCGTTCCTGAAATTCCGGTTTATCTCAAAAACCTTTTCCAGTCCCCCTACCACCAGCCTCTTCAGGTAGAGCTCGGGTGCGATCCGGAGATATATATCCATACCCAGGCTGTTGTGATATGTCTTGAAAGGCCTGGCCGTGGCCCCGCCGGGAACAGGCTGCATCATGGGCGTTTCCACCTCCAGAAAGCCCTTTTTAATAAAGAAATCCCTGAAGGCCTGAACAACCTTGCTCCTCATTACAAATACGTCCTTGACCCGCTCATTAACAATCAGGTCCAGATAACGCTGGCGATATCTTGTCTCTACATCGGTTAATCCGTGCCATTTTTCAGGCAAAGGTCTCATTGATTTGGAAAGGATTTTTATAGTTTGGGCCAGGATAGTCAGTTCCCCGGTCCTGGTCTTGAAAAAAGGGCCCCTGATGCCGATAAAATCGCCTATATCCATAAGCCTAAACAGCTTATACTGATCATCCCCTATCCTGTCCTTCCTTATGTAGGCCTGGATAAGACCACTGTGGTCTTTTATATGAATAAAAGACGCCTTGCCGAACCCCCTCAAAGACATTATCCTGCCCGCTATGGAGAATTCCGCGACATCTTTATCCAGGTCCTGCGGGTCCTTTTCGCCGAATCTTTCTATGGCTTCACGGGCGGTGATATCAATATTATAGCCCGCGGGATAGGGATTTATTCCCAGGGACCGAAGTTCTTCAAGCTTTTTTCTTCTTTCTTCAATAATGGTGCTTGTTTTTTCCATAATATGACAGGCTCTTCCTGTTGAAATCTTGCCAGCCTAAATACCTGCAGCCCCTTTACCTGAGTACCTATATTAATGCTGCTTCATCCGGTTAATCAGTACGTAAAGAAGTAAAAGATTAAACCTTATTACAAGTACCTTAATGGCCCATGGGGTTCTCTTTTAAACGGCGAAAACATTAACAGCATGCTAATTACCTAAGGTGCCACCCAGGCGGGCGGAAAACTTATGAGATAATAGAAGATTCTCCAGTCCGGCCAAGTCTGGAAAAGGCTACCCGCCCGCCCCCGTTTCATTTTGTGCAGGGTCATAGCACATAAACGAGTTCGCCGCTTAAAAGAGAACCCCATGGCCCATATAGCGCAAAATATTTAGATATCATTGACTAGCGTACTCATTAACCGGATAAACCTTAATGCTTTTGTATCTTATAAAACTCAATAAACATGTTATTTAATTATTCTAATAGGTTGAACATAACCTCTTAATCTACACGGAGATGATAGTCAAGGCAAAATAGGTATGATTCAAATGCCGGGATCATTCCTCTCCGGAATGTCTATGGTTGGCTTTCTTCAGGCGGATAATGGTTGCCCCCCAACCCGAAGAGCCAGGATCGAGCCTGAAATCCATTACCATTGGATTTCCTCTCAATATGGAATGGACGCTGTCCCGAAGAATACCCTTTCCTTTTCCATGGATAATCCTTATTTGGTAGATGCCATTCTCAAGGCAGGCCTTAATATAATCTTCCAACAGGTCAGGGAGGTCTCCCGGATCGAAGGTGTGGAGATCCAGGGTCCCGTCAATAGGGATATGAATCACGCTGTCCTGGTTTTCGGCCATTGAACCTCTACCTAGTTCTGACTAAAATACCTTCCCCGGATTAAGGATGCCGTTGGGATCGAACAGTGTCTTAATCTGCCTCATCCACGCCAGGCCTTTCCCGTGTTCCGCCTCCATAAATCTCCTTTTTCCTATGCCCACCCCGTGTTCACCGGTAGCGGTCCCGCCCAGGCTCAGGGCCTTTGACACCACTCTCTCATTTATCCCTTCAATGACGGCCCATTCCTTTTCATCCCCTGTCCTGCCCTCAAGGGCGACATGCAGGTTACCGTTTCCGGCGTGGCTGAATACGTATACAGGGATCTCAACCTTTTGTTTCTCTTTCATTACCATGGATATCATTTCAGGGTATGCCTTAATAGGTACGGCCACATCAATGGCAATGTGGGAGCATCCCGGATGGTTACGTATTATTATCTCCGCCAGCCTATGCCTTGCCTCGAACATCCGGTCCCTTTCCTCCCTGCCTAGACCGGACCTGAATGCGAGCAACCCTGCGTCCTGACACATATCCTGGGTCATCTCCAGAACTTCCTCCAGACGGGCCTTTGACGGACCGTGATATTCCACAAAAAGCGTCGGGGATAACCCCAGCCCCAGCTCATATTCACTGTTTATCAATCCCACGCAATCAGGAGCCAGAAGCTCCAGGGCCGAGGGCTCCAGCCCTGACCGCATAATCTCAAATACCGCCTTTCCAGCCGATTCCACGGAGGTAAAGGTTATAATGGCGGCCGAAGCCTCGGCAGGGATCCCGATCAGCTTCACCGTCGCCCCTACCACCAACGCCAGTGTCCCCTCCGAACCCACAAAGAGATCTTTAAGGTCGTATCCCGACGAGCTTTTTGAGGCCCGGGAGCCCGCCTCGATCTGTTCACCGTTGGCCAGCACAATGGAAAGTCTCAGGATATTGTCTCTGGTTGAGCCGTAACGCACAGTCCTGGTACCGCTGGCGTTGTTGGCGATCATTCCCCCGATGGTAGCGTCCGCCCCAGGATCAGGAGCAAAAAAAAGGCCCCTGTGACGAAGCTTATGATTAAGCTCCTTATATATTACTCCCGGTTCCACATCCGCCTGAAAGCCCTCATCCCTGATCTCCAGTATCCGGTTCATGAGCGAAAAATCCAGGGCAATGCCTCCCTCTACCGGAATAGGATTACCCTCAAGACTGCTCCCTGATCCCCAGGCGGTCACCGGTATAAGTCGTTTATTGGCATATCCGATTATCTCCGCCACTTCTGCAGTTTTTTTCGGCCATATCACGGCCTCAGGCACGCGAGGCGGATGTCTTGACTGATCTTTTGAATGGAGATCCAGGTTGGAACGGCCGGTGGAAAAACGGTCCTGTTCCACCATTGCCCGAAGGGTTCTCATATCCTTTATATCCATTCTGTTGAATCTCAAAATAATCCCCGCCCGCATCTAACTCCATCTGATTCACAAATCATTGTTCTCCGGATAAGTATTACTTACATTGATATCCTGTCTTTGACAACTATGAAATGGGGTAAGCCCTTGACATTGGACATTTTCAGACAAGAAGATATACTGGTATCGAATAAACCAAGTTAACATTCGGGGATCGGATTGATCCGGTTTGACCATGTGGTGGGGGAAAAATAGCCGACATGACATGAACTGTATCAGATTGATGGAATTGGCTCACCGAACAGGGTCATAAGCTTTATGCACAATAAAAAAGGCTTCGCTGAATTGAGTCCCCAAGGATAAAACCCTTAGGTAATGCGTTCCAGATTTACCTGATCCTGAAATTTGTCCAGGAGTTCAGCCTCAAGGACCTGGTAATTCTCGTGGTTCTCAAATTCTACTACAAGTTCGCGTTCGTCAAGGACCTTCAAAAATCCATATCTTTCTACCACCTCTATAACCTTCTTGACATCCACGGTAACCCAGCCGTCCATCCTCATGACCAGTTCATCTCCCTTAAATGCCCGCTCAATGGTCAGATCCACCTTACGCTTCTTGGCATACCACCCGATCACAGCGGGCTTGACAACAACAGGCGTGACGGGGTCATGCATGGCCGCGCATGTGAACCACAATCTAGCCCGTATCATAGTAACCTCCTATTAAAGATCTGAAGCCTAATGCGTGCCGGATTAATTGTGGTTCATCCGGTTAATGAGCACGGAAAGGACTTTATATAAATACTTGGTTCGGCCCATGGGGTTCTCTTTGCGACAGGCGAACTTGCTTATGTGCAAGGCGCGGGCAATAAGCCGGAGGAGGCGGGCGGCGGGCTATTGGATTAATATACCAGGACCGGAAGTCCGGCTATCATCTTACAAGTTACCCGCCCGCCTGGCAGGCACCTTATGCTATTATCTTGCTTCCAAGTTTTTCGCCGCTGCAAAGAGAGCCCCATGGGCCGAACATCACCAATCTTGCTATAGTTTTATCATTAAGCGTACTCATTTTCCGGATGATCCCTAATTGTTTAGTTATCATCTCTAGGCCCTGAAATCAACACCCACCAAAAGGAAGGGGGAACACCACAGTGACCTAGCCGGAATTTATTTATATTTTAGAGACTTATAGCTATTCCTTGGAATAATTGATATTGACATTATGCGCCGGTATAATCTATTATTTATAGGACTAAATGGAAGATATCGGATTCTATGTCCGGCGTAAACCTGAATTTGATGGGCACCGTCTAATATCAAGCCTTTACGTCAGAGTGGGATTATGGTTCATCCGGTTAATTAGTACGCTAGTTAATGATATCTAAATACTTTGCCCTATATGGGCCATTAAGGTACTTATAATAAATCTTCTGCTTCTTTACGGACTCATTAACCGGATGAAACGGAATTATTTGTGGAAAAAGGGGGCGCATCGGTGGCAAAATCGAAAAAAATAGATCTTGATTCAAAAGATACCCTTATCAACCGCGAATTGAGCTGGCTCACCTTCGCCCGCCGGGTACTAGCCCTAGCGGAGGACCCCGGCAGGCCCTTACTGGAGCGTGTAAAGTTCGCCGGCATCATGGGCATGCTCTATGATGAATTCGCCATGAAACGCATAGGAGGGCTCAAAAAGAGGATTAATAAAAAGAAATTATCCCACGGGGGTCTGACCCCCCCGGAGGAACTGCAGATGTGCCAGGAGGAATTGCAAAAACAGTCAGAGACTGTTTCCAGCCTTGTGGATAATGAACTGCGTCCTGCTTTGGCAAAGGCCGGAATCCCCATCCTGGAATATAAGGATCTTAGCAAGGAACAGCGCAATCATATGCACAAATACTTTCGTGAATCCGTCGAACCAATCCTTACCCCGCTTGCCGTGGATGTTTCACATCCCTTCCCCTTTATCAGAAACCTCAGCCTGAACCTTGCGGTCAATATCCAAGAAAAAAACAAAAAAGCCAGCCGATTCGTGAGGATCAAAGTTCCCAGTAACCGCCCTCGCTGGGTTCCTCTGAGCAAAAGCCCCGGACACGTGCCTCTGGAGCAGGTGATTGAAGCCAATCTAGGTATGTTATTCCCTACAGCATCCCGCATTGAATGTTATTTCTTCCGGGTAACCCGCGGCGCAAAGGATGATCCTTGGGAGCGAACCATTATGGACGAACCCGTAGCCGAGATTACACCGGGCTCTCTCCTTAGCATGGTGACCAACGAGTTGACCGGAAGAAAGTTTGCCGGGGTGGTGAGGGTTCAGGTAAGCGAAAACATGCCTAAAAAGCTTCGATCCTGGCTGGCCAAGCAGCTTGAATCTGATACAAGGGATATAGAACCGACAGAGGGGCCGCTGGGTCTGGCCGACTTGATGAAATTCCAGGTGGATGGTTACCCGGCACTTCGCGATCCACCCCATGAGCCCATTACACATCCTCGTCTACGCTCACTGAAACCCGACCATACCGCAGATATATTCACGGAGATAAATCAAGGCGACATACTGCTTCACCATCCCTACCACAACTTTGACACCTCCACATTGCGCTTGCTGCAATGTGCGGCAGTAGACCCGCAGGTACTGGCCATTAAGATTACCATATATCGTACCAGCAGCCAATCGCCTATCATCCAGGCGCTGGTGGAAGCTGCACGCCAGGGTAAGCAAGTAGCGGTCCTGGTGGAGATAACCGCGCGATTCGACGAAGCGCCTAATATCGCTTGGTGCAAGCTCCTGGAGCAGGAGGGTGTACACGTCGCCTATGGTGTGGAGCGTCTTAAGACCCACGTCAAACTAGCCCTTGTACTCCGTGAGGAGGAAGGAGCTATTCGCCGCTATGTCCATGTGGGGACAGGCAACTACCATACAGGCACTGCCAGGCTTTATGAAGACTTGGGCATTCTAAGCAGCGACCCTGAACTGGGCGCTAATGTCGCTGCCATGTTCAACGAACTTACCGGCGCCATCCCTTCGCCAGGGTACAGCAAGCTGATTGTAGCCCCCCACAACATGCATGAGCGGTTTACCGAATTGATCCGCCGAGAGATCAAACATTGTAAAGAAGGCCAGCCTTCGGGCATTAGGGCCAAGATGAATCAGCTCCAGGACGATCGCATAATCAAAGAGCTCTACCGCGCCAGCCAAGAGGGCGTGCCCATCAGCCTTAATGTGCGCGGTATGTGCTGCCTGCGGCCTGGTGTACCGGGGCTTTCAGAGAATATCCGTGTATGCAGTATACTGGGCCGATTTCTAGAACACGGCCGCATCTATCGCTTTGAAAACGGCGGTGAACCGGAATTCTTCATAGGCTCCGCCGACTGGATGCGGCGAAATCTTGACCGCCGCATGGAGAGCATAATGCCTGTTGAGGACCCACAAATAAAACAGGAACTGGAGGAGATATTCCTTGTTTATGAGAACGACAACTGCTCGGCCTGGGATATGCAGCCCGACGGCAGCTATAGCCATCGACATCCTCTGGAAGGCGAGGAACCTCGTCCCGCTCAACAGGTATTCATAGACCTGGTCAATAGCAGGACAAGTGCTTTCGTAAGGGTCTGACAAAACACCAAATTGGCTACTATATAAAGAAAAGCACAGTCGGAAAAACATGGGATATAATTCAAGATTCAGCCTGCTTGCTGGCTACGATATCCAAAGATCAATCGGCCTGTTGGACGATCTGTATTCAATCAAAAAAGGGCCGGAAGAATCCGAGAGGATCAGCTTTTATGACACCTTTGACTGGCGTCTATTTAATAAATCCCTTGTGCTCTATCAAGCCGGCAGCAGACTATGCCTTCGCCAATTAACCAGAAACAATAATATCTACAGCATTCACATCACTTCTATGCCGGTGTTTATCCGGGATTTGCCCAAAAGCAGATTAAGAGAACACCTGACTTCCATAATAGAGACCCGTGCCCTCTTGAAGCTTTTTGAAATGCAATCCCTATCAACATCCTATAGTCTTCTGAATCAAGACGAAAAGACAGTCCTGCGACTGGTACACGAAGAGATTCGCTATTTAACAGGGAAACACAAGGCTGCCCCCATGAACTATGTGTGGGTGAATCCCATTAGGGGATACCCCGGACATGCCCGAAAGATAGCCGGAAGACTAAAAGATTCAGGGCTTGAAGCAAGTGACAAGGATGATATATATCTTAAGGGGCTAAAGGCCGCCGGTAAGGGACCGGGCGATTATTCAACAAAGATAGATATACAGCTCAATCCTGACACCCCCTCTGACAACGCCACAAAAAGCATTCTGATTTCTTTACTGGGGATAATACGAACAAACGAGGCCGAGATTGAAAAGGACCTGGACACCGAATTCGTGCATGATTTCCGGGTGGCTGTCCGCAGGACCCGCTCGGCTCTGAGTCAGATCAAATACCTGTTTCCTTCCAAGGTAACCGCCCGTTTCAAAAAAGATTTCTCTTTTGTGGGCAAACTGTCCAATGAATTGCGGGACCTGGATGTATACCTTCTCAAAAAGGATGAATATAAGTCAAAGATCCCCCCTGCCCTGCGGGACCATATCAATCCCCTCTTTGAATATCTAAGGAAAAAGAGATCAAAGGCCTTCCAGACCTTTATTCAAGGGCTAAAATCGCCGCGATACGCCAATATTATCAAGGATTGGGAGGCATTTTTAAACAGCTCCCAGCCTGCTGCCGCAGACGCAAAGAATGCCGGGGTCCCCATTATCGACCTGGCACGCCACAGTATACATAAGAAGTACCGAAGCGTTATAAAGGCAGGCCACCGGATCCTCAAAAACAATGATGATAAAAAGCTCCATGTTCTAAGAATCCAATGTAAAAAATTGCGATACCTGATGGAGTTTTTTTCCAGCCTGTTTCCTCCCAAAAAGATCAAGACCCTGATTGCACAACTAAAAAAACTGCAGGACAACCTGGGGGAGTTTAATGATTTGCGAGTCCAGGAAGAGTATCCTTTAAACATCGCTCGTGAACTGCCTCTAACTAATGGGCGTTTGAATAATACTCTGATGGCAATCGGCAGCCTGATCAGTGCCCTGGAAAGAGAAAGGGACATGCTTAAAGCTTCCTCCGCAAAGACCTTTACCGATTTCACGTCGCCTGATAACGAAAGATTATTCAAGGAGCTCTTCGCAGCCAAACACCAAAGGCCATTTCATGAGAACACTGGCAATATACAGCAATAAAGGGGGAGTCGGTAAGACTGCCGCGGCAGTAAACCTGTCCTATCTGGCGGCCCGGACAGGGAACAGCACCCTTCTCTGCGATCTGGATCCTCAAAGTTCCGCGACCTACTACTTCAGGGTAAAACCCGGCCTGAAATCCGGGGCAAAGGTGTTGATAAAAGGAGGCGACCGGGCCTATAAGAATATTAAAGGCACGGATTATGAAAATCTGGATTTGCTGCCGTCGGATTTTTCTCTTCGCAATCTGGATGTGACTTTTGACAAATTAAAGCGATCAAAAAAAAGGCTGAAAAAGATCCTAAGACAATTCAACGACCAATACGATATAATCATACTGGACTGTCCGGTCACCATCAGCCTGCTGGCCGAAAACATATTTCATGCGGTTGATCACATACTTGTCCCCATGATCCCAACAACCCTTTCCGTTCGCACATTCAAACAATTGCTCTGTTTCTGCAAAAAGAAGGGTTATGACACGGGCAAGATCAATACCTTTTTTTCCATGGTCGATCTGCACAAGAAGATGCACAAGGAACTCATGGTCGCTGTGTCAAAAGACTTCAACAATGTTCTGAGAAGCTTTATTCCCTATCTGTCCCAGATAGAAAAAATGGGGATTTACCGGGAGCCGGTGGCGGCGTTTTCTCCGCAATCAACCGCTTCAAAGGCCTATGAAAACCTGTGGGCCAAGATCCAGAAAAGCATACTCTCTGCCCACGGACCGCATAGAACCGAAAGCCCCTCATCCATAAGATGATGTTCTTCAAGCGCCCCATAGTGTGATACTAAGGTTCTACAACCCGGATCAGGGGGTCAATGATAACGATCAAAGGTGGCAAGGAGGGTAAAGAAGGCATGCACAATAACCTGCCACGCTATGAGTTTCGCGCGTTTGCCCGGAATTTTGGTCTTATTGAAGAAAGACTTAGAAGATTTTCAGAATTAGACAATTTCCGAGAGAGCTCGGAGATCTATATCGTATCCGCGGGGAACAGGAAAAATAATGTAAAAATCCGCCATAATACATTGGATATCAAGGTTCTCCTGAAAGAAGAAAAAGGGCTTCAACAATGGAGTCCCCTAACCAAGCTGGAATTCCCACTGGAGATGGGGTTTATCCGGAATGAGGTGTCTCCTCACTTGGGCGTAGCAATCCCTGAATTCAAGCGCAGTGAATATACCCTTGATCAATATCTTGAAGAGATCGTTAGACCTCATCCGGAATTATTTATAGCCAGGGTATTTAAACGGCGTTTCGGCTATATTATCAATGGGTGCGTCAGCGAGATCGCCGAATTGCTCATCAACAGCGCGGCAATTAAGACCGTCTCCGTGGAGTCGGTGAATATAGAGGAATTATTAAAGACCAAAGAGATGCTTGGACTGCATGGATATGAAAACGTGAATTATCTGCTGGCAATAAAACGAATTCTGGGCATAGAACCCCTTCCCGAATAAAACCACCATGTTCAGGCAGAAGGAAGGGTGTTTGCTCAGAAGGTTGATCTATACCTTATGAGGATGACATGGCAAAGGAAATAGAGAGAAAGTTTCTGTTAAAAGGTCGTTACTGGCCCAGGAAAAACAGGATTACCTGTCGCCAGGGTTACTTAAACACTGCTAAAGAGAGGACCGTGCGTGTACGCGTTATGGGCAATAAGTGTTATCTCACCATCAAGGGAATCTCCCTTGGAGCAACTCGCCAGGAATTCGAATATGAGTTACCTTCCCGGGACGGGGAACAACTACTGGCTCTCTGTGAGAAACCCCTGATTGAGAAAAACCGGTACAGGGTAAAGCAAGGGGATTTTATCTGGGAAATCGATGAATTCTTCGGGGAAAATCAGGGGCTGGTCGTCGCGGAAGTGGAATTGGATCGCGAAGATCAGGAATTCCCTAAACCAGATTGGATAGGACAAGAGGTGACCGGAGACGCGCGATATTTCAATGCCAACCTGGTAAAAAACCCCTATACAAAGTGGTAGATATTAGCAAGAATCCGCGGAGGTAGATCATGAAGACCATCTATCTGGTAAGACATGCCAAATCAAGCTGGAAATATGCTGAACTGGACGATTTTGAAAGGCCCCTGAACAAACGCGGCCGCAAAAGCCTGCTGGCCATGAGGGAGATACTTAATAACCTGAAAGTAGCGCCCGACCTTATACTTTCCAGCCCTGCAGCCAGGGCCGCCATGACTGCAAGGGCCATCGCGGACACCATAGATTATCCTCTTGATAAGATTCAATACAGGGAAGCACTCTATATGGCCGGAGATGATGTCTTAATCAAGATTATCAAAGAGATTAAAGATTCCGTACAAAAGGCCATGCTTATCGGGCACAATCCGGGATTGACCGAGTTGGCCAACTATGTAAGCGACCAGGGTACTGCCAATATCCCCACCTGCGGCCTATTCTGTGTGGATCTTGACGTCTTCAGTTGGAATAAGACCCATGAACACTGTGGCAGCCTGAGATTCTTCGAGTTTCCTAAGAAGCACACTTCATGATCCCGCTCTCGCAGGGGCACTATTGGTTTAAACAAGCTAAAAAGGAGTATGTCTGTATGGGAAAAGAAAAAAAAGACGCGGAAAAAACAAGAAAAACAGATAGCAAGGGCACCCGGCCCCAGATTAATGCCGCACCTTTCGGCTCCATAACCATCGATGGACAGGAAATCGGACATGATGTCATCCTGAGGTTAGACGGCTCAATTAAAAAACGCAAGAAAAAGCTCTCAAAAAAGGTCTACGGCACCTCTCATACTATCTCCCTGATAGAAGCCAAGCATGTTTATGAAAAAGGTGCGCAGCTGCTGATCATCGGAACCGGACATTCCGGTCTGGTAGAATTGTCTGATGAGGCAGAGAAATATCTTAAAAAACAGGGCTGTCGGGTAAAGGCAAAGGCCACACCCCAGGCGGTTCATATCTGGAACAACTCCAGTGAAAATGCCATAGGCCTAATCCATGTAACCTGCTAGGGTCTGTGACCCATGAGATAGCCGGTAAAAGGCACCACCATCAATTCAACTTCTTCCCTATCCGGAACATCTTTGCGTAGATATCAGGAAGCCGGTGCTTTTTCAGTCCCTCAACCACCGCTTCCACTGGATAGGGGACCCGAAAATGTTCCACTGCTATTCCTGCCCGAGAAATCTCCAGGACCGCGAAAGACGCCCGGGGATCACCGTCAAACATCCGCCCTACACTACCCGGATTAATGAAATGAACCTTGTTTATGATCTTATAATAGGGCACATGGGAATTGCCCATTACCTGAATCTGATAGGAGGAGTCCTCTGCCAGTTCCTCGAACCGGCTTTCAGGAGAGGAAGGGAACAAGAGCTCATCCGGATCTTGAACAGTGCCATGGAATACACCGATGCGTACAGGTCCTGCTGTGAAACCGGTCTGTCTGGGCAAGGTCTTCAGATATGATAGGTTTTCAGGAAGCAAAGTCTCGGAGGTCCAGAAATACATTACCCGCTTTTCACTTTTCCGTGGTTTCTTTAGTCTTTTACCCCTAGAGATCCTTAAAACCTTCCGATCCGTATTGCCTAATATGCAAACGCTGTTTTCCCTCTCTCGAAACCATTGGATGGTCTCATTGGGGAAGGTGCTATAAACCGTGAGATCCCCCGTGTTGATAATCCAATCAAGTCGGCATGAGCTGACGTAGTCCTCTACCGCTTTTAGGGCCGGATAATTGGCATGAATGTCACCCAGTACAAGGATTTTCTTCTGCAATTCAGAAGCCGTTTTTTTTAAGGAATTTGGAAAGTGATCGGATCCTTTGGGATATCTTCTCGTATTTCTTCTTTTTAAATCCTTTACCCGCCTTTTTTAATACGGCTTTCAAGGTATCGGCCTTCTTAATAATATTATTCGATATCTCGCCGGGAAGGTCTCCCTGTACCTTGTTCAACTCTTCAAGATGCTTCATGAGTCTTCCGGATCTTTTCTTAAAACCCATATATAATTTCGGATGTCTCTTTTTCTCCCTGGACTCCAAGGCTTCTACTGTCTGTTTTAACCGCTTCGTAAGGATCTTGATCTGTTTGCTCAAACTCTCTTTTATATCCGGGGATTCCTTGCCCGCTGGGACAACGGTCTTTGATGTCAATTCCTCTGGCGTCTCAGGATAAAGACCATTGACAGCCGACTTGATCAATTTCGCATAATATTCACCTATGTTCGGTATCCTGGCCAGTTCATCCGTTGGCGCTTCATACAGTTGCTTGATGGTAGTAATCCCAAAATCCTTAAGGGATTTCATTCGTGAGGCACCTATATACTTCACTTTGGTAAGGTCATCCTGTTTCATCTCTGCCTCCTTTTTTAATGGCCGGATACACAGGCCGTTTCTAATTGACCTACTAAAATAGCCTTATTTCCAACTATAGGGCGACCTCCACAGTATCACACAGTGTCTTCAGTACCTTGATACGCGCGTAGTATTTGCTATTACCTTCCACTATCGTCCATGGAGCGATATCAGTACTTGTGCGATCAATCATATCGCAAACCGCCCTTTCATATTCGTCCCACTTCTCGCGGTTACGCCAGTCTTCTTCCGTGATCTTGAAACGTTTAAAACCTACCTGCTCCCGTTCCTTGAAACGCCTAAGTTGTTCCTCCTTGCTGATAGCCAGCCAGAACTTGACTACCAGAACGTTATTTCGCACCAGTTGTTCCTCAAAGTCATCGATTTCACCAAAGGCCCGCATCCAATCGGACTTCGCACAGAAGCCTTCCACCCGCTCCACAAGTACCCGTCCATACCATGTACGATCAAAGATGGTCACCTCACCTTTGCTTGGTATGTGTCGCCAAAAACGCCATAAATAGGGTTGAGCCCTTTCTTCCTCCGTGGGTGCCGCGATGGGGATAATACTGTAATACCTGGCGTCAAGCGCGGATGTAACCCTTCGTATATTTCCTCCCTTTCCACCCGCATCTACACCTTCATAAGCCACTACCAGCGACAGATTCTTCTTGAATTTGGGGCGCCGCAAGAGAAGATTTAAACGGCCCTGCAGTTTCAGCAGTTCGGTTTTATATTCCCGCTTCGTTAATGACGGGGACATATCCAGGGATTTTATTATAGTGATATTGTCGATATGGGGATCTGCCGCCGCGGTTTTGTCTATGGTTTCCGGAGGACTTCTCTGATCCAGCCTCTTTCGCAGCGATTCCAGCAGAATCTTACCCACCGTCAGGTTCCGGTAGCGTGCATCGGCTCCCTCTACCACAAGCCATGGGGACATATCGGTGCTGGTTTCCCTCAAGGTATGCTCCGACCACCGATGGAACTTGTCATAGAGCTTGAAACGTGCCCAGTCCGTATCGGTTACTCTCCACCGTGTGTTCGGATTCTTCTCCAGGGACTTGAGACGTTTCTTTTGCACCTTTTTAGAGAGGTGGAACCAGAACTTGATGATATGAGCGCCTTCATCGGTGAGCATCTTTTCAAAGCGGTTTATCTCATCGATGCTTTGATTGAGTTCCGCCTTTTTGGACTTGCCCATTACCCGATTTATGATCGGATCGGTGTACCAGGAGCCGAAGAAGATCCCGATTTTGCCCTTGGGCGGCAGTGCCCGCCAGAAACGCCACATGGGAGGACGTTCCTGTTCCTCCGGAGTGGGTTCCCCCATGGCATGGACCTGGATATAGCGGGGATCCATCCATTCGTTGAGGAGGTTCACGGTTTCCCCTTTGCCCGCGCCATCCACGCCACCCACCAGGATAATGACCGGAAACGCAGAGGATTCGGCCAGATCAAACTGTGCGTTCAGCAGATCTTCCCGTAATTGGGGAACCTCCTTTTCATAGGTCTCTTTGTCAATTCTCTGTCCGAGTTCAGCTGAATCAAACATATCAACCTCCCCAGTATTGATTGGAACAAAAACAAACCCGCCTATAATTTTTTAACAACATATCATAAATGTCTTATTTTAGAAACCAGAATAATCTTATCCAAGAATAAATCTCCTTAGGCAGTCAGGAATCAAACAAGAACAATAAGGAATCCCTGTGCCGGGTCCTATGAATTCCCTATCAAAACGGATGGTCCGAAGACTCAGCCCGGCAGGCATGATTAAACATCCCTAAGCACTGGGATTACCGTATTGAAGATAAAGTCACAAAAGGTCCCGCCATAATGATTGATATTATCAATGATCATCTCTCCCCGACCCGCGTGGAACGGCGTGTCGCTGACGAATTTGAACAGCAGGCACCTTTTGTCCAGCCGTCTACAGGTCTGAAGCACAGATGCCCCCTCCATATCTACCAGATCGGCCACGGCAGCCAGCTCTTCAAAGGTCTTAACCTCGGTTACCGGTTTATCCAGGGTGGCGAGAACCGCGTTTTGGAATCCCGGCAGCATCTCTGGGATCTGGACATAGGGCCTCTTCGATTGAAAATGCAGACGGTCCGGTTCAATTGTCTTTTCTATGTGAAATATGCCACCTATTTCTGTTGATTCCTGTGTAGCCCCGGCTGCGCCTAGATTCAAAACCCATTCAGGGTAAAACTTGACGCACATATACGCGGTTACCATGGCCGCATTGGCCTTGCCTGTGCCGGAAACAGCCAGAACGAGTCCTTTACCACCATATATGGGGAAAGGTCGGCTCTCTATCTCCTTTAGATCAAAAAGCTCGATAAGAGGCCCTGCTTCCACCCGTGTTGCCATGACAATCCCGGCCAATAAAGTCCCTTGCATCTCCCCTCATGTATCATATAACTCTGATCTCTTCAAAGTATCACTTCCACTTCTATGGCCGACGAAATGTCAAATGTCAAGGCCGGCCTTATTAGAATTGCATATTACTATTTGTTCTGTTAATCTATTAATAAAAGATTTTTTAACCACGTAAAAACAGAAATCTCTAAGGAGATATAGCCATGGAAGACAAACCAGAGACATTTGTGTGTGCCCGAATTGCAAGGAACAATGTGACTTCAAGAACGTTACCTGTTACATCCCCGAATGCGGAGGTCCCGGGAATATAGACCCTCGTCTTTAGAAGACCAAATCCATAAAAATGAGCCGAGAACATATAATAATAAAATGTAACAGCTGCGGGGCAAAAAATCGAATCCCCAAGAGCAGGATCCATGAAAGGCCCATATGCGGAAAGTGCAAGTCTCCACTCAATGCACGGTCGCTAAACGTCCCTGTAACTGTAACCGATCAAACATTTAATGAAGAAGTTCTATCCTGGCCGGAACCGGTTCTTGTGGACTGCTGGGCTCCCTGGTGTGGGCCATGTCATATGGTGGCACCGGTGCTGGATCAACTTGCCTCGGAGTATCAGGGACGTATCAAGATCGCCAAACTCAATGTGGACGAAAATCCAATAACTTCCTCACAATATGGTATCCAGAGTATCCCCGCCATGTTGATCTTCAAGAACGGGAGGCAGATCGATAAGCTGATAGGCGCCCTCCCCAGACAGGAAATAGAGCAGCACGTGAAGAGTGCGCTTTCATGATAATTATCACTTTATGCTGTTTTTGTCATAAATATTGGTTCATACAGCTAATGAGTGCGGAAAGAACTTTATATGAATAGTAGGTTCGGCCCATGGGTCTCTCTTTGCGACAGGCGAACTTGTTTATGTGCAAGGCGCATGCACTAAGCCGGGGGAGGCGGGCGGCGGGCTATTGGAATAATATACCAGGACCGGAAGTCCGGCTATCATCTCAAAAGTTACCCGCCCGCCTGGCAGGCACCTTATGCTATTATCTTGCTTCTAACCTTTTCGCCGCTGCAAAGAGATCCCCATGGGCCGAACATCACCAATCTTGCTATAGTTTTATCATTAAGCGCACTCATTTGCCGGATGATCCTAAATATTTAATTTTACTTTAACAGTACTTCTTTAGCCAGAAGGCGTCCGGCTTTGGTCCTGGATCAGGGAATAGGTCATTAGATTTGACCGGCCCGCATAACAATGTTATGAACTTATTAAATGCAATTATAGGATATATTCTCCATGATAATAACGCCTCAAAATAGATCAGGGCTTGTAGGTATTCTTTTACCTGGTTGACACCTTTAGCGGCTATTACGGTAACATTCATGATGAACAAAGTCTCGGTAGCCCGTATCGATTCCTTGTAGACTTCCCTGATTTATCATGATATATAGATATATATCTTGAATCATAAATGTTTGTTTGGCAAAAACAATCCCACCCCCGAGAAGCATATCGGGGGAAAGGATTTTCACCATACATCGCAGAATTAATAATTTGTTTCTCTTCTTCATGCTGTCCATTTTATATAACCTTTATCAGTGATATATTAACCCATTCCATAAAGGCTGAAAACCTTTGCATAAGAGCTTTCTAAGTCATTCCGGACTTTAAGACCCTCGATCTGTTCAATAGAATGCTTGATCTCTAACAACAATGAATTAAAGGAGGAAGGTTATGAGTAGTGTAAAAGGGACCCAGACAGAAAAAAATCTACTGACCGCCTTTGCCGGAGAATCCCAGGCCCGAAACCGTTATACCTATTTTGCCAGTCAGGCAAAAAACGAAGGGTTTGTGCAGATCTCTTCCATATTTGAAGAAACAGCGAACCAGGAGAAAGAGCACGCCAAAAGACTCTTCAAGTTCCTCGAAGGCGGAGAAGTAGAAATATCAGCCGCCTTTCCGGCAGGGGTTATAGGAACTACCCTGGAAAACCTAAAAGCCGCCGCGGCCGGAGAAAGGTACGAGCATGTAGAGATGTATCCGGATTTCGCAAAGACCGCCGATGAAGAGGGTTTTGAAGAGATCGCCTCGGCTTTAAGGAGTATAGCGATTGCCGAGAAACAGCACGAAAAGCGTTACAATGCCCTTGCCGCCAACATTGAGGCAGGTCGGGTATTCAAAAGAGAAAAAGAAGTGGTATGGAGATGCAGAAACTGCGGTTACCTTCACACAGGAACAGAGGCCCCGGAAGAATGTCCTGCGTGTGCCCATCCGCGGGACCATTTTGAACTTCTGGGCGAAAACTATTAATTCTGCGCCAGGATAGGCCTGACGTCTGGGGGACAAGGAATTGTCATTATAGAATTTACATCGTTTAGTAAACAACAGGATCAAAAAGGAGGTAACAATGGCGGAGAAATTGGAGATCTATAAATGCGAAGTATGCGGCAATATAGTAGAGGTACTTCACGGCGGCAAAGGCGAATTGGTCTGCTGCGGTCAACCCATGAAACTCTTCAAAGAGAACACCGTGGACGCTGCAAAGGAAAAACATGTGCCGGTTGTGGAAAAGATCCCTGACGGCTTTAAGGTGAGGGTCGGAAGTGTGGCCCATCCCATGGAAGAAAAGCATTACATCGAATGGGTAGAGATTATGGCTGACGGAAAGGCCTACCGTCAGTTTTTAAAACCCGGTGAGACACCCGAAGCGATTTTCAGGATTGACGCAGAGCAGATCACCGCCAGGGAATACTGCAATATTCACGGATTGTGGAAGGCATAGAATTTGCCTTCCCCCGGATTCAACGAGCTGAAAAACCTTAAGCACGACAGTCAGCAGCTCGAAGCTGCCTAGAGAGACAAAAAACATTTGATATTGTGTCCGTATCTACATATTATCTGTTAGAGTATACTATTGAGGAGGATGATACTATGGATAAATACGAGTGCACCGTATGCGGTTATGTGTATGATCCCGAGGAGGGAGACCCTGATAACGGAATAGAACCTGGTACTTCATTTGATGATCTACCAGAAGACTGGGTATGCCCTGTCTGCGGGGCTACAAAAGACCAGTTCGAGAAGGCCTGATAGCTAATCACGGCAATTTCTGGCTGCAGCCGAAGGGTTTAATCCTAAAGGCCCAATAATAGTCTGTAGCTATAGCCTGATGATCTTCCTGCAAGGGAGAGAGGAGAGCTTATGCAACCCGTGGAAATAGCAAAGGGGATTTTCTCGGTAGGAGTAATCGATTGGAATATCAGAGATTTTCACGGTTATTCCACTGATTATGGTACCACTTATAATGCCTACCTTATTATGGATGACAAAGTTACACTCATCGATACCGTGAAAAAGGAATTTGCCGACGACCTGCTCCATAACATCAGCCAGATAATCGATCCCCGTAAAATAGACTACGTCATCAGCAACCACACTGAGATGGACCATTCGGGAGGACTCCCCAGGGTCATGCATAGAGTGGGAGAGGAGAAAACTCTCTATTGCTCTATGGTAGGGCATAAGAACCTTTCAATGCATTTTCCCCAAAAATGGAACTATCAACCTGTTGAGAACGGCGGTAAACTCAGCCTGGGGAAAAGGACACTGACCTTCTTGGAGACAAGGATGCTTCACTGGCCCGACAGTATGTTTACATACGCTGTCGAAGACAAGATCCTTTTTTCAAGTGACGCCTTCGGCCAGCATTACGCGGGACTGGAGTTGTTTGACGACCGGATCAATGAGGCCATAATGCCCCATGCCCGGAAATACTTTGCCAATATCCTTATGCCCTATTCCCCCCTGGTACTCAAGCTCGTGGATAATGTTACGGATATGAAACTTGAACTGGACATGATCTGTCCTGATCACGGTATAATATGGAGAAAGGATCCCGGGAAGATTATAAACGCCTATATAGAATGGAGCAGGCAGAAACCCGAAAGAAAGGCCCTGGTTGTCTATGACACTATGTGGCACAGTACCGAAAAGATGGCCGAAACCATAGTGGAAGGCCTGGGACAGGAGGGTGTCAACGCCAGACCCATGCACCTGCGGAAATGGCACAGGAGCGACATTATAACGGAGGTTCTCGATGCCGGTGCAATCTTTGTAGGATCTCCCACCCTGAACAACGGCATTTTTCCCACCGTAAGCGATTTCTTGACCTATATGAAAGGGCTTAAACCAAAAAACAAGATCGCGGCGGCGTTCGGTTCTTACGGCTGGAGTGGCGAGGCTGTTAATCTTATCAACAAGGAACTGGAGGAGATGAAATTTCAGGTCCCTGATCCCGGCATAAAGGTGCAATATGTGCCCGCCGAGGTAGGGATTGAAGCCTGCCGTGAGCTTGCCCGAAAAATTGCAGGTTTGCTCCCTGAATAGAGGATGCTGTAGTGGAGGGAATATGCCTTTTTCCTGCAGGCTGTATTACTCTGGAGGAAATAATACCGCTGGGGAAAGGTTGTGACAGGGGGACATGAATCGATCAGGTCTTGAAAAAAGACGGTTATTGAAAGGAGAGCATAAAATGAAAAGATTCTATCCCATAACAGGTACTATCTTGCTTTTCCTGTTGTTTGCGATCTTTTCAGGCCTATCATTTGGAGGAAGCGCACCTCTGAGTGGAGACAGTGAAATGTGTTTAGAGTGTCATGTCTACCTGCACCCCGGCATTGTGGAAGACTGGGAACAAAGCTCCCATGCTAATACGACCCCTGCTCAGGCCCTGGTCAAATCTGAACTCGCGAGATTGATATCAGTAAATCAGGTCCCCGAAGAATTTGCCGGATACGCAGTCGGATGCGCAGAGTGCCACACTATGAATCCGGATCAACACAGTGACAGTTTTGATCACCTAGATTATCAGGTTCATGCGGTAGTGACCCCTGCGGACTGCTCCCAGTGCCATCCTGTGGAGGTTGATCAGTATAAAGACAACCTGATGTCCCATGCCTACGGAAACCTACAGGAAAACAGCCTGTATCTTTCACTTGCAGATTCAATCAACGGGATAGACACCTTTGAGGAAATTGAGATTACCCATAGCCCGCCTGATCCTGACACTAATGCCGACTCATGTCTTTATTGTCACGGAACAAAACTCCGGATGGAAGGAATGAAGACCGTTTCCACTGATTACGGAGAAATGATATTCCCAGTGCTTTCTGGATGGCCCAACCAGGGGGTGGGCAGAATAAACCCTGACGGAACCAGGGGATCGTGCTCATCCTGTCATACCCGTCACCGGTTTGATATTGAAATGGCCAGAAAACCCGCCACATGCTCCGAGTGTCATAAGGGCCCTGACGTACCCGCATACGGAGTCTATAATGTTAGCAAGCACGGAAATATCTATTCATCAAACGGGGAGGAATGGGATTTTAAGGCGGTCCCATGGACGGTGGGTAAGGATTTTACCGCTCCTACCTGCGCTGCCTGTCATGCCAGCCTTCTTATTAATGCAGATGGTGATGTCGTATCCCCACGTACCCACCAGATGAATGACCGCCTTTATCTCAGGATATTCGGATTGATTTATGCCCATGTCCATCCCAGGACTCCTGATACCACTGTCATTAAGAATAAGGCGGGGTTACCTCTTCCAACAGAATTGACAGGAGAACCGGTCACGGAATATCTTATTGACAAACCTGAACAGGAAAAGAGATTGAATGCAATGCAATCGGTCTGTCTTTCCTGCCATAGCAGGGGGTGGGTTGACGGCCATTTCGATCGTTTTGAGAATACGGTAAAAACTACCAATGAAATGACTCTGACCGCCACAAGAATCCTTATCTCCGCCTGGGACCAGGGGTTGGCAGAAGGCCCCGCAGATAATGACGGAATCTTCAATGAGGCAATAGAGAAGAAATGGGTTGAGCAGTGGCTTTTTTACGCCAATTCCACAAGGTTCGCGTCGGCCATGGCGGGCGCAGACTATGGAGCGTTCGCCAACGGCAGGTGGTATATGTCAAAAAACATACAGGATATGATTGACTGGATGAAGATTCGTATGGATATAAAGAATCAACCATCAAATAGGAGGTAGTGAATGTCAGAGGATAAGAAGGTAAAGCTCTATTCCTTAAGTACATGCAGCCATTGCAAGGCCACAAAAAGATTACTCAATGAATGTGAAGTGCAATACGATTTTACGGATGTGGACCTGCTTCAGGGAGATGAAAGGAGGGCTATCCTGGAAGACGTGAAAAAGTTTAATCCGGCCTGCTCCTTCCCCACTATTATTATTGGCGATAGGGTCATCGTAGGATACAAAGAACACGAGATAAAGGAGGCTCTGGGGTTATGACCAAAGTACAAGAACTATATGAAACGTTAAAAAGTGTTCAGGAGCCTAAAGGTTTCTTTTTTAATAATGATAGGGAGAGGGTGTATGAACTTCTGGAGGCCCTTATAGTAAATAAAGAGCGCTACGGATATATGTCCTGTCCATGCAGGCTATCATCAGGGGATCGGGAAAAAGATAAGGATATCATCTGCCCCTGTGTCTATAGAGAGCCAGACATAAGGGAATATGGTAGCTGTTATTGTAATCTCTATGTCTCAAAAGAATGGAACGAGGGGAAAACACCCCGGGTATACGTTCCCGAGAGGCGACCGCCCCATAAGATTGATTAGGATCACCGAATCCTTGTGCTTCTCCCCATTAATGGGGAGAAGAGCCATAAATGCTACTATTGGGACTTATGAGCACCAGCAAAGGAGAATGACCATGCCATTTAGAGAAGAACAGGACAGCATGGGAAAAGTGGGAGTTCCTGAAGAAGCCTATTACGGCGCACAGACCCAGAGGGCGAAGAACAATTTTCTTATAAGTGACCTGCGTTTCCCTTCGGTTTTCTACAAGGCCCTCGGCCTTATAAAAAAGCATGCCGCCATAGTGAATCTTGATCTGGGCCTAATTGAATCTGAAACGGCAAAGGCTATTATCGCAGCCTCCGATGAAATGATTGACGGCAAATTCAATGATCAGTTTGTGGTGGACGTCTTTCAGACGGGTTCCGGAACATCCACCAACATGAACACCAATGAGATTATTGCGGGAAGGGCTAATGAACTGTTGACGGGCAGTCGTGGCGGGAAGTCCCCGGTCCATCCCAACGACCATGTAAACAAGGGCCAATCCAGCAATGACGTAATACCTACCGCCATACACATAGCCTCGCTGATGGAGATTGAAGACCGTCTCCTCCCGGCCATGGGAATCCTGCATAAAACACTCCAAGACAAATCTGATGAATTCAAAGACGTTGCAAAGATTGCCAGGACCCATCTGCAGGACGCCCTTCCCGTAAGCCTCGGGCAGATCTTTACCGGTTATGCTGCTCAGGTGGAAATAGGGATTGAAAGAATCAAGTCAGTGGAAGACAGGCTCAGAGAACTAGCCCTCGGAGGCACGGCGGTGGGCACAGGCGTAAACGCTCACCCTGATTTCGCGGGCAGGGTAATAGAAGCCATATCTCAAGAGATCGGCTGTAATCTGCGAGAGGCCCGGAATCATTTTGAAGCCCAGGCCGCTCGTGATGCCGCAGTCGAAACCAGCGGCGTCCTCAAGACCTTCGCTGTCAGCATAATAAAGATAGCCAATGACATCAGGTGGCTTGCTTCAGGTCCCAGGTGCGGGCTGGGAGAGATAACCATCCCTGACCTGCAACCGGGATCCTCCATTATGCCCGGGAAGATCAATCCGGTTATCCCTGAAGCGGTTATACAGGCAGCGGGACAGGTCATCGGTAATGACTGCGCCATTACCTTCGGGGGACAGGCAGGCAATTTTGAGCTCAATGTCACCATGCCTTTGATAGCCTATAATCTATTGCAGTCGATCCGACTCCTGGCCTCCTCCTGCACAGCCCTTGGGGAGAAATGTATAAGCGGGATTATTGTTAACAAAGAAAAATGCGCTTCCGATGTGGAGAAAAGCCTTTCCCTGGCCACCGCCCTGGTGCCTCAAATAGGCTATGACAGGGCCGCGGAAATAGCTAAAGAAGCCCACCGCACAGGAAAGACCATTAGAGAGACTGCTAAAGAGTCTAAACTGTTATCCGAGAAAGAGATCGACGAGATATTGGGAAAGAGCGACGGCCTACCGAACAAGAATCCCCGCAACCGCCGCCGTCATCAAACCCGCCAGGAACCCCGCTAGCAGGGCCCTTAAACCAAACCGCGCCACTTCGGATTTTCTTTCCGGTGCAAGGCCTCCTATGCCCCCTATCAATATCGCCAGGCTACCGAAATTGGCAAAGCTGCACAGTGCGTAGGTGGCTATGGTAAACGACCGCGGGCTCAGCGTACCCGCCTGCGCCATCTGCTGCATTTCCTGTGTGTGGTTAGTCTTTTCTATGTAATCGCGTTTAATGCCGACCCCGCCTTAAACCACTCGATCTGCTCCCCTGTCAGGGCATGATAAAGCATTACTTCATAGGTGGAGCCGTCTCTTTTTTTGATGACGGCCTTAACAGGTTTCCCCGGCGTGAGACCCGCGATATTAACTATGCTTACCCGGTCGTGCTCTTCAATGCGGTCATAATCTTGGTGATAAGCGAATGTCAAAGCCAGTATGCCCTGTTTTTTCAGGTTTGCTTCATGTATCCTGGCAAATGATCTGGCGATTACAGCCTTTGCCCCCATAAACCTGGGGCTCATAGCAGCATGCTCCCTGCTGGAACCTTCGCCGTAATTTTCATCCCCTATGATTACGAACCCCCCTGTATTCTCATTATAATACTTCGCCAGCCTAAAAAATTTGACCCCGCTTTCTCCCGTTATAACATTGGTACCCCTCCCCCTTTCACCGCTGAAGGCGTTTAATGCGCCCTCCAGGAGGTTTTTAGATATATGGGTAATATGCCCTCTGTACTTCAGCCATTTGCCGCCGGGGGATATGTGGTCCGTGGTTGTCTTCCCCCGGGTCTTTACAAGGATGGGCAATTCAAGAAAATCCTTTCCATCCCACCTCTCAAATACCGGGAGGAGCTCGATGCGTTCGGATTGTGGCTCTATCTTGACTTCTATCTCTACACTGTCTTCGGCCGGAGGGATAAACTTTCCCCGGAAACTCGAAAGACCCTCCTCCGAAAAGGGGGGAGATTGAGGGGCTGAAAACCTGAATTCCATACCGTCTGCTCCCTCTAACGTATCGGTCTCAGGATTGAATCCCGTATTGCCTGCTATTGCCAGGGCTGCAGCGACAGCCGGAGAGGTCAAAAATGCTCTGGTCTCCGGGTTCCCGTCATTCCTTGCCCTGAAGTTTCTGTTAAATGTGGTAAATATAACATTAGGCACACCAGTTTTGATATCTTTTCTATGCCATTGGCCGATGCAAGGGCCGCAGGCCGAGGAAAGGATGACCGCTCCGGCCTTTACCAAACTGTCCAGAATCCCGTCTCTCTTGATGGTTTCATAGATCCGCGTGGATCCCGGAGATAACAGGAAGGGAGCTTTAGCCCTTAAACCGTGATTCCCAGCCTCTTCCACCACCTGGGCTGCCGCATAAAGGTCTGAGTAGGATGAATTTGTGCATGAACCCAGGAGTACGGCCGAGATTTCAGAGGGCCAACCTTCCCGGACGGCGACCTCATTGAAGTCCTTTACCCTGGTGATGCGATCAGGGGTAAAAGGCCCTGCGTGTGTTGGCTCTATAACACTCAGATCAATCTCCACCACCTCATGAAATACCTTTCCGGGCTCCCTTGCGCAGATCTCATCCTGAGTAAGGATTTCAGCACAAGTCTTCGCGTAGTCAGCGTCTTCAATCCTTCCCACATTCCTTAAATATGCGTCCATGGACTCGTCATAAACAAACACGGAAGAGGTTGTCCCCATTTCAGCCCCCATGTTGGTAATAGTGGCCTTCTGGGTAACAGAAAGGCCTTCCGCGCCTTCACCGTAGTATTCAAAGATCCTGCCAGTTCCTCCCCTTACGCCGAACCTTTTGAGCATCTCAAATATAACATCCTTTGCCGAGGCCCAACCCCTAAGTCTTCCCGAAAGCCTTACCCCGACCAGGACAGGAAAGGGAATCTCCCAGTGGAGCCCTGCCATAACCTCGGCCGCATCAGCGCCTCCCACCCCCACGGCAAGCATGCCCAGCCCCCCGGCATTGGGGGTGTGGGAATCGGTGCCTATCATAAGACCACCCGGAGCCGCGTAATTCTCAAGGAGTACCTGATGTATAATCCCTGATCCGGGTCCCCAGAACCCCATACCGTATTTGGCTGCAGATGACGAAAGGAAGTCATAGATCTCTCGGTTAGACCCTTCCGCCTTTTCCACATCAACGGGGGCCCCCTCATCAGCTGTAATTAGATGATCGCAATGGATAGTCGCCTCCACCCTTGTTCTTTCCCGCTGCGCTTGCATGAACTGGAGCATTGCCATCTGGGCTGTGGCGTCCTGCATGGCTACCCGGTCCGGGTAAAGCCTTATCTGATCCCTTCCGGCAATTAAGGCCTTTTCTCCCGGCCTCCCCGCCTCGTGCAAAAACAATATCTTTTCGGAATAAGAAAGCCCACGGCCCAGCAGTTTCCGCTTTTTTGCCAGGATCTTCTCCGCACTATCTCTGTTTAGATGTCTGTCCATAATCGTCTAGAGCATACAAGAATATGCTGCTTTCCCTTTCTATTAATATCAGGTCAAAGACTAGGAACAATCTGAATAGGAGTCAAGAGATGACTTAATAAAACTCAAATTGCCCCATATTCAAGGGATAATAAATAAATTGACACCAATATATATACTCTGATACCCTTATATCCAAAGAATAATATGTCAAAAGCACAGACTAACCGAGAATAAATCAAATTCTTAAACGGAAATAGACCTATTTTTCAAACAACCCTTTATTTCATCAATAGCCAAAAATCAATTTCTAATTTAACCTATAACATCCAATATCCGGGGACAAAAAAGTCAATCATTATGTATTATACTTATTCAACTGGAAGGCTTCTGTCTTTTTGTTAAACAATAAGGAGGTTTGCCTATGCCCGAGGAATTAAAGGTAGGTTGCGCGAGGCCGACCGGAGGGCCGGTGGGAGAATCAAGTGAAGAAAAACCAGCTAAAGAGGAAACTGTAACCAAGGAGGCTAAAACCATGATAAAAGTAGGAATAAAAGCACCTGATTTCACTGCACCTGCATACCATAAAGGGAAATTCGTGGGTACTAAACTGTCTGAGTACCTGGGAAAGTGGGTTGTCCTGTGCTTTTATCCGGGTGATTTCACCTTTGTCTGAGCAACAGAGATTTCAGCAGTTGCTGAAAAATTTCCTGAATTTCAAAAGCTGGGTGTTGAGATATTATCTATGAGCATTGACAGTATATACGTCCATAAGATGTGGAATGATCATGAGCTGTCAAAGATGGTCTCAGGCGGTATTCCCTTCCCCATGTTATCAGACACCGGAGGTAAAGTGGGCACTGCATTCGGAGTGTATGATGAAAACGCAGGAGCGGAAACCAGGGGCAGGTTTATTATCGACCCTGATGGCATCATCCAGGGATTTGAGGTTCTAACGCCTCCTGTCGGAAGGAATGTAAACGAAAGCCTGAGACAGATCCAGGCTTTTCAGGTTGTCAGGAAAAGCAAGGGCTCGGAAGCCACACCATCCGGATGGAGGCCGGGCAAACCGACCCTTAAACCGGGACCGGACCTGGTGGGAAAAGTCTGGGAGGTATGGAAGACTGATATGGCTTTTGATTAAGATTAGTACGGGGTCAGCCCCTGCCCAAGAATCAGACCGGTTCCTGAAAACATAACTAATGAGTAAAGACTTCAATCCTATATCCCAAAAAACATGACTCCTATCCTGTTACCACTCACCACCCCTTAGGAAAGGCTTAAGGTTATGATCGCGGCCTTTGATGTACATTACCTGGGGGATGACTGCGCATCGGCTGCAGCTCTGCTATTCTCGGATTATCGGGATCCGGAACCTTTAACAGCATACACCCAATCCCTGCCCGGAGCGGCGCCGTACCTTCCGGGGCAATTCTATAGACGTGAGCTCCCATGTATTCTCACATTGCTTCAGCAAATTAAAGACCCCCCGGATGAAATAGTTGTTGACGGTTATGTGATGCTCGGGAACAGGCCGGGACTCGGGCGTATCCTCTTTGATCATCTTGAAGGCAAGGTAGCCGTAATCGGGGTGGCTAAATCCAGGTTTGAGGGTTCATCAGCCTCAGAGGTCTACCGGGGAAGGAGTAAAAATCCTCTGTACATCACCTCTGCCGGAATAGATATTCTAAGCGCATCAGAGAGGATCAGGATGATGCGCGGACCTTACCGAATTCCCACTTTGCTGAAGCGGGTTGACCTTTTGGCAAGAGGAATAATAAAGAATTAATCTAATTATTATATAAAGGGAATAGGTTCCAGGGTTGCAAAATCGAGCCGCATCAAGATAGGCACTTCCCAAGCACAGGCCGAAGATGCCAATTCAAGGACCAAAAAGATCCGCTTGGCGGGCTAAATCTTCCGGTCTGAAAGCGGATATAAATTTATCTGGAACCACAAAACCATAAATGATAATATGAATATGATTAAGAAAAGTATCTTTTGAACAGACATAAGGGGGCATAGATGTTTGGAGGCGAAACCAAACAAGAAGATAGTCAACAACAAGGATTGGAAGATGTTATGGCCCAGCTACGGCCTGTTTTTGAGAAATTCCCTAACGAGATACCCCTGCTCCTATTCACCGCTCCGGGCAGTAATGAACCCTTCAACCAGGGAACAAGGCAAATCATCCGTGCCCTGAGAGAGTTAAGCCCGAAAATAATCCTGCATGAATTCGACCTTGCCCATAAGGAGGCCCGCAAATGGAACGCAGATTACTCCCCCACCTTGGTGTTTGATCCCGAACATTACAAGGTGAGATGGTATGGAGCCCCGCTGGGAGAAGAGGCCCGGACCTTTGTGGAAGCCCTAATAATGATCGGTTATGGAGAGACCAATTTAGGGGACCAGGCAAAAAAGATACTGAATAAGATGAAGGGTCCACGTGATATAAAGGTATTTGTCAGCACTACCTGTCCTTACTGTCCGCAGCAAGCGGTCAACGCCCTGAAGGCTGCCATTGAAAAACCGGAACTGATTACCCTGGAGATAATTGATATACAGGCCAACCCCCAGCTGGCGGAAAAATACTCCGCACAGAGCGTTCCACAGGTTTATGCCAACGAAAAACTTATAGCCATGGGCGCTCAGACAGAAGACCTATTTATGTTATCCCTGGAAAAGATGGAGCAACAGAGTTTTTTTATACCGGACAGCGATGCCCAAGAGGTTACTGCGGATCTTCTTATAGTGGGCGGAGGGCCTGCCGGCCTGACAGCGGGCATTTATGGGGCAAGAAGTGGCCTTAAAACAGTAATCATAGAGCGGAATATCCTTGGCGGCCAGGTTGCCAATACACCTGTGGTTGAAAACTACCCTGGCATTACCCAGATAGGAGGAAAGGCCCTTGTTGACCTCATGGTTACCCATGCACTGGAATATGTAAATGTCTTTCCCGGTGAAGAAGTCATAGGAATTGAACCCGGTGATACTATTAAGGTATTAACGAACAGGCGGCGTTTTAATTCAAGGGCCCTTCTCCTGGCCACCGGCGCCAAGTACAAACATCTGAATGTACCGGGCGAATCCCGTCTCTCGGGCCATGGCGTTAGCTATTGCAGCACCTGCGACGGCCCTTTGTTTAAGGAAAAGAAGGTGATCATGGCGGGAGGTGGAGACAGCGCGGTTACAGAAGCCCTGCACCTTAATAATATAGGCGTGGACGTAACCATCGTGCATAGAAGAGATACACTACGGGCACAGGAACATCTCACAAAAAGCCTGTCAACCAGTAACGTCAAGGTCCTTTTTAATAGGGAGATTGTAGAGATCAAGGGGAAGGACAGGGTCGAGGAAGTGGAACTACTCGACAATCAGACAGGGGAAACCTCAACAATATCCGCGGACGGGGTATTTATCGCCATCGGCTACAGTCCTTCTGCGGAGCTCGCAAAGAAAATAGGACTGGAAATCACATCCGACGGCTATATAAAACACGACTCCAGACACAGGACCAGCATCCAGGGCATCTATTCTGCGGGTGATGTGGAAGGAGGCTATAAACAGATCGTGACGGCTGCCGGTCATGGCTCTGAAGCCTCATTGACTATCTTTGAAGACCTTGTAAATCCATACTGGAAAAAGGAGAAATTGTAATGCAAGGCTTGATACTATGGAAAAACGAACGCATCAATAGATTGCGGAGAGATATGGACCGCCTTTTGGAGAGGATGTGGGGAGAATTCGGCCCCACACTAATATCCGGCGTAACCGGAAGAATACCTTTTTTTGATTTAACAGAGACCGACAAAAATCTCATTCTCACTGCTGAGATTCCGGCGGCCGACCCGAAGGCCCTGGATATTGATATCCTCGACACCGTGCTTACCATCAAGGGTGAGATAAAACAGGAGAGAATATACAGATCCTTCTCCCGCACGATACAACTCCCCTGCAAAGTAGGTATAGATGATGTTAAAGCTACTTTCAAAAAGGGGATATTAAAGATCACTATGCCTAAATGCCCTCCTGAAAAAACCAAGAAAATAAAGGTAAAAGTATCGTGAGTTTTTGTTTAAACCCTCGGGGGCATATCCCTTTAGGTAATAACTTGTTTGTAATTAAAGAAAATGATGCTCCCCGCCGCCCTGATAGCCGGCATCTTCGACAAGCGGCGTGGTATTCTGGCGAAGATGAATAAACAGTCTAACCCGGGAGGTTGTATATGCCTAGAAAGAAAACAGGCAAAGAAGTAGCTGCTGATGACCTGAGATGGAGGCTAGATCCAAGTACCCTTCCTTTTAAAAACACTGAAGACCTCAAGCCATTAAAAGAGATTATCGGCCAAAATCGGGGTGTAGAGGCGTTTCGCTTCGGAGCAGGCATGAACAGAGAGGGATACAATATATTTGTAACCGGAGTCGCGGGTACCGGAAGGTTATCCACTGTGCGTAGGCTCCTGAAGGAGATCTCGGAAAAGACGGGAAAAGTCCCGGATGACCTTTGTTATGTAAACAACTTTAAAAACCCGGAAGCCCCTGTTCTAATCAGATTCAAGGCAGGGCTGGGGAAAAAATTCCAAAAAGATATCCACGATTTCGTTCAAACCCTTAAGAAAGAAGTGCCCCTTCTGTTTGAAGGCCAGGATTATATCAACAGGAAAAAAGAGATAATGTCGGAATATGAGAAAAAGGGCAAAGGCTTTTTCAAGGAACTGGACAAAAAGGTAAGAGATGAGGGTTTTACCATTGTTGATGTGCAGGTGGGGCAGATTAAAAGGCCTGAAGTAATGCCCCTGGTGGACGGAAACCCCACGCCCATAGACCAGGTAGAGGATATGGTTGAAAAAGGCAGGTTTCCCAAAGAAGAGTATAAAGAGCTGAAGAAAAAGCATGCCGCCCTGAGAGAAGAGATCGACAAGATCTTTCTAGAACTAAGGGACCTGCAAAAAGACGTGCAGAGGAATACGGAGGAGATGGACCGTTTATTATTCATGAAAATGGCCAAGGACCGGGTGGCGTCGCTGAAGAAGAAATACAAGGGGCAAAAGGTTGATAATTATCTCAATGAGATGCTGGGTGATATGAGTGAAACCCTGCATATATTTTCCAGCCAGTCCCAAGAGGCGGTGCCCGGCTTATCTCTCGGCCTACCGCAAGGCGATCCTTTTCAGCCCTATCAGGTGAATCTGCTCGTTGATAACGGCACCCAGAAAGGGGCCCCCATTATTATTGAATCCTACCCCACTTACAGAAATCTTTTTGGAAGCATAGAGAGGATAGTTGACCGGAGCGGGATCTGGAGAACGGATTTCAGCAAAATCAAGCCAGGTTCCTTTATCAAGGCCAACGGTGGATATCTGGTTCTGAATCTTCTTGATGCCGCCATAGAACCGGGCGTGTGGCCAGCACTCAAAAGATCTTTAAAGACAAATAAAATGGAGATTCAGACCTACGACCCCTTTTACCTGTTCACAACAACGGGACTCAAGCCGGAGCCCATCGAGATAAATACTAAGGTAGTTATCATCTCAAACACTCATTTATATCATATGCTGATGGCCTATGACGAGGATGTCCCCAAGATCTTTAAGGTGAGGGCGGATTTTGATACAACCATGGAAAAAAACGAGGAGTCCATCCTCAAATTTGCCGAATTTGTAAAAATGAAGAAGGATGAAGAAAAACTGAAGCCTTTTGACAGGTCGGCGGTAGCAGCCCTTGTTGAACAGGCGGTACGCATGGCAGGACGGCAGGAAAAACTATCCGCAAGTTTTCCTGTACTGACCGATATTATCCGGGAGGCGGATTACTGGGCCGGCAATGACAACAAGGCCAATATAACATCTGAACATGTGGAAAAGGCTATAGATTCCAAGATATACAGATCAAATATGATTGAAGAACACCTACAGGAAATGATCGACAGGGGGACCCTGATGATCGATGTGGATGGAGAAATGGTGGGACAGGTAAACGGCCTTTCTGTCTACAGCCTCGGAGATCATGTGTTTTCAAAGCCTTCCCGCATTACCGCCTCCACATCCATGGGCCGGGCCGGTATTATCAATATCGATAGAGAAGCCGACATGTCGGGCAATACCCATAATAAAGGTGTCTTAATCCTGGGGGGATATCTCAGGAAAAAATATGCCCAGGATAAGCCCATGACCATAAGCGCCAGTATTACCTTCGAACAATCCTACGGGGGTGTGGATGGTGATAGTGCTTCTTCAACCGAGATATACGCCATCCTGTCAAGCCTATCCGGTGTTCCTATTAAGCAGAATATCGCTGTTACCGGCTCCATAAACCAGAAGGGAGAGGTTCAGGCTATCGGAGGGGTTAATGAGAAGATAGAAGGATTCTATGATTGCTGTCGAAAGAAAGGCCTAACAGGAAAGCAGGGGGTTATAATACCTCAAAGCAATGTCAAGGATCTGATGTTGCGCAAAGATTTGGTGGAAGCCGTAAAAAAGGGAAAATTTTACGTCTATTCCGTAAATAACATAGACGAAGGCATGGAAATCCTTACAGATAAAAAGGCCGGCCAAGCAAATACAGGGGGCAGATACCCCAAGGGGACCATAAACTACCTTGTTAATGAAAGGCTGCAGCAGCTTGCCTATGGCCTGACCAAGTTCGGAAAAGAAGACAACAAACAGAACAATAAGAAGAAACCGCCTAAGAAAAAAGGTGGACAGACGTAACACTGTGCATGGCGGGATCCTCGCTTCGCTACGACAAGTCACAGACTATTCTAGCAAAGGCGAATAAAGTGCTTCAGGATCCTCCATGGTGGGAAAGCATATCACAAAAAGGAGGTATGGAAATGTCCGGTTATTTGGTCATTGGTAACGGTGTTGCCGGTACCACTGCCGCAGAAAATATCCGCAAGAATGATAAAAAAGGTGAAATAACCATCGTAACAGACGAGGATACCCCTTTTTATTACAGGCTACGATTAAACGAATACATAGGGGGCGATATCACTGAACAGGGTCTAACGGCAAAAAAGGATGATTGGTACGGCCGTGAGGATATTAAACTAATGCTAAAAACCCGCATCACCGGAGCGGATCCTGCGGAAAAGAGCGTCATAACGGAAAGGGGCAAAAAGCTCTCTTATGAGCAGCTACTGATTGCCGCAGGCAGCCATTCATTTATTCCGCCATTCAAAGGTGCGGAAAAGGAAGGTGTGTTCTCCTTGCGAAATATTCAGGACGCCCGCGATATAATCAAACAGGCCGGAGAGATTGATAAAGTTGTGATCATAGGCGGTGGCCTGCTCGGCCTGGAAACGGGGAATGCCTTTCAAAAGCTGGGGAAACAGGTTACGGTGGTAGAGTTTTCGCCCAGGCTTTTACCCAGACAACTGGATCCGGATGGCGCCCAAAGGCTGGCCACCATTATGGAACGGATGGGATTTTCATTCCGGCTTGGAGCCAGCACCGAGGAGATCACGGGAAACGACATGGTTAATGGTGTTCGTCTGGAAAGTGGAGAAACCCTTTCCGCTCCTATGGTTATCATTTCAGCCGGTGTGCGGCCTAATATGGAACTTGCCGAACCGCTGGGCCTTCATTATGATAAAGGCATCAAGGTGGATGAGCGTCTCCGGACTAACCGGCCCGGGATATATGCGGCAGGAGATGTTGCCGAGTTTAATGGAATACCTTACGGCATCTGGCCCGCCGCCATGGAGCAAGGGAAGATAGCGGGGATAAATATGGCCGGAGGAGACATGGTCTATGAAGGAACCGTCATGGCCAATGTATTAAAGGTGGTAGGGATTGATCTTGGCTCGGCGGGTGAAATAGATCCGGAAAACAAGCGGGAATCCAGGATCTTTTCTAATCAAGATATCTACAAAAAGATAGTTCTGGACAACAATCAGATAATCGGCTGCATAATGCTTGGAGATACAAAAGGATTCACCAAGATCACCGGCGCCATGTCTGCAAAAAAGGATATCTCCGTTATAAAAGACAAGATACTATCTGAAGGCTTTGATTTTAACCAGCTGAAAGATATTTGATCCATATGAGTGTGATTAAATAAGGATCATAAAAGGAGGGAGACCTGTTAAGATGATATTTAAGAATGTGTTATGTGTTTACCCATACAGGCAGGAACTTAAGTCCGTTAATTTTCTGCCGCCCATCGGCCTTGAATACATAGCCAGTGCGATAAAAAACCTGGTAAATACTGTTAAGGTTATTGATCTAAGATATGAAGAGAAGCCCCTATCCTCATTTATTGATAAAGATGTTGATCTGGCCCTCATAAGCTATAACTGGAATGTTGAAAGCGACTTTGTAAAAGATACCATAAACAGCATTCCTGAAAACATAGCCGTGGTCATAGGGGGAAGGTTCGCCACGGAGAATGTTAATGAACTTTTTGACGTTATACCACGGATAAACGGCATTGTGCGGGGCGATGGCGAGGACCTTGTAAAGGAGATTGTTCAAAAGGGGATTTCACCTGACATCGACGGCCTCTCTTTCAGGTCAAATGGGAGGGTACAGCATAACAGGAACAGACATCTCGAGCCTGTTCACAGTGATTTTTTCCCTGATAGGACACTCCGTCGCTACAAGTACTTGGTTAAGCTGGACAAGTTTGTTTCAGATATCCAGATAGACCTCATGCTGGGATCCAGGGGCTGCCCATATAATTGCAAATTCTGCGATTTTAAATTTAATCCCCTGGGTGAGAAAAGGAAATGGTCCGTCAGGACCCCGGAATCTGTTATATCGGAGATAAAAACCATAGAGGCTGATGTGGTTGGTTTCGCCGATGACATCTTTACCGCGGACATGGACTGGGTTGGAAGGTTATGCGATCTCATAGTTGAAGAGGGGATAAAAAAGAAATACGCCATTAACGCCCGCTTAGAAATCGCCAAAAGGCCTGATGTACTCGAAAAGATGTATAAGGCAGGCTTTATGGCCTTTTTTGCGGGGATAGAATCCACGCAAGACAGGACCCTCGCCTCCATGAACAAGGGTTTTGATATCGCGAAAGTTAGGGAATATTTTAAGGTACTCCGTCAATTCGATTTTATCTATCATTGCTATTTTATCATCGGCAACATAGGTGAAACAAGACAAGAGATGTTGGATATCGTGGAATTCGCCCATGAACTCGGGGTCGATACCTTGGGCCTGTCCATCTTAAGGGCCACCAAATACTCTCCCCTGAAAGAGATGCTCAAGGATTATGGCAATTACCACGTTGACAGGGAATCCGGGAAAGTCTTCTCCGACATGTTATCCTTGGACGACCTTCAGCAAATACGAAGGGATGTAAATGCATCCTTTTTCACCATACCCCAGATCCTGCGGGTACTGAGAAAGATGGTGATACACCGGTTATTAACCGTGGGTCGTGTGTATGAGATAATCCTCTTTACCATAAGAAGAAAGATACAAAAGATGAAAAAGAAAAAGGAGGTAAAGTCAGGGGTACCGGTTTATCAAAAGTAGGGAAATGCGCGTCCTTCTCCCAACCTGTTATTCGCAGCACTGTGATCTTATTCTAAAAACTGGACTTTGAGAAGCATCACTGCTCTTTATATGCACGGAAATAGAGAACGCCTCCATTTGCCCCTACACGATCATAAGTAAGCCCTTTGTGCGAACACACAGCCTGAAAATCCTCTTCCTTTAATGAATGAAGGTGGCGAGGGCGAGCTATTCTTTCCCATAACGCATCAAATTCCTTGTTGATCCCGACAGTCGGAGAACTGCAGATGAGATGGCCCCCCTTTTTAAGGGTCCTGGTAATCTCTCCAACGCATTTTTGGTATTGTGGTATCATGTGTAGGGATGTGTCTATTAAGGCACAATCAAACTTTTCTTCCCCAAAAAGCAGTTCTTCCGCGTTTCCTTCAACAAGCGTATATCTACTAAACCCCTTGCTTTTTGCCTTTTTTACCGCCTGTATAAGCATGGCATAGGATAGGTCAAGCCCGGTATAGTCGTTGTTACTATCAAAATGTGGAATTGCGGCGCCGGTGCCGCAACCTATGTCCAGGACAACGGCCTCTTTCCATGGTGCAATCAATTCATGCATAATCTCCCAGTGCTTTTTTGCACTTGCCTTATGTATACGCGGACGGACCCAGTAGTCCTGCACAAAATCGTACACGAACATAAAAGTGCCGAACTTGACGATCCTTTTACTGTTTTCTTCAGACAGGTCTTTCGGCAATACTCGTATGATACCGTTCCTGTCTGGAATGGGAAGATTATCCCGCTTCATGAAGGCCTCCAATTCCTTTGTACAAAACCCCCTGGTTTAGAATGGTTCCCAGGAGAGCACCTGCAATTAAAAACACAATCTTTTTCATCTATGTGAGTCCTTCATTGTTGTATTTATCGTTCTTAGTGCTAATCAAAAAGTATATATCAGATTCCCACTTCCAGACCGTCTTTTGCAAAATACAGTTCACCATCAAATCCTGCCTTTTTTAGATCGCTTCGCACCTTATCAATGAGCTCCTTGGTATGGGGATCGGGATTACCCATATATCCGCTGAATAAATGAGTCAGTATCAGCTTTTTCGGGTTTGTCTCGGAGACTATTTTTATAATATCCTTATAGTTCGAATGCGACTCAACAGAGAATCTTCCTGAATATGCGTCTGTTGGTTCCGGTATTTTTCCATCAATCTTTCTCTTGCCAATATCCTCTCTTTCCGGAGGATTTTGCGCCGGAGTCCGAAGCGCATATATAATGAATGATCCGTCGAGCACAAACAGATCAACGTCTTTGGCCAGCCTAATTATATTTTCATTATAAGAGGTGTCTCCGGACACAACGATGGTCTTCCCATCAATGGTAAACTTATATGCCAGGTCATACATGGTATGGACCATTTCAGCGCTTTCAATCAAAATGCCTTTGACCTCCATTTTCTGCGATGCTGTAAACTCCCTTACATTCACGCCTGTAAGTGAACCGGCCGAAGTCTTGATATTGGATAGTTGAGTCCTGTATATTATGTCATCCCTATAAAACTTCCTGTAGAATTCATAGTACTGCCCGGTTCTTGGTGGGCCGATGATTTCCAATTCCCTCCCACCTGATAAAAACCGCCATGTCATTAAATTAAAAAAATCCGTGGTGTGATCAGCGTGAAGGTGCGAAAACATTATTATATCAATGTTTTTCATGGGCATTCCGCTTTTCATCAGTTTCAAAACAGAGGTATAACCGCAGTCGATTACAATATATCTGCCTTTATGCTGGATAATAGTCATAGCCTCAGCCCTGTCCCCAAAAGGTCCTGGAACACCGGAGCCTATAGTGATGACACTCAGTTCGTTTTTATGTTTGTATTCGGTTGGACCCTGCTGCTGAGCAAAGGCAACTCCTCCAATCATCGGAACAATAGACAGACAACCCAGCAACAAAGAGAAACCGAGAATTGAGCCCATCTTTTTTATTGTAATGACTTTCATTGAAAAACCTCCTGTTTAAGATTTTGGGGAGTGGGGTTAAGCCGGTTAATGGGTATCATGCAACAAAATATATTGTAAAGCTATTATATATCTACAAGTGGTCAAGCCTTCCAGGAGCCGAGGATCCAAGTGAAATAGAAAATCCATTCGTATCTTATCAAAACACATGTATAACGCCTGGTTTCACAGGGTACCACAGTCTATCAGCGTTCCTGTGCAAACCGATGCTGGGTTTTGCTATCCCTTCGATTGACCCTTATTGTTCCTAAAGCTTATGAGCAGGAGTCAAAGGCGGACCTGATCCCTTAATGACCCCTTCATAAATCTGACTTAATGAGTTACAATTATTAAGATACCATGGATAACTCCGCTAGCCAATGTTATGTATGCAATAACTTTATGGATTTTAAAAAGCCTTCTTTTGCCATGAGTCATGGCAAATCCCAATACAACGGTTAAAAACAACAAACTGAAGGTAATAAAGCCGAATAGTTTTGGTAAGTATGTCGGTATATACGAATGTACGGAATGATTATGGTCATCTGAATCTTTTTCTGAAACATAAGATGCAAGATATGCAGCTATGGTTCTGGTTTTTTCCTCGCTAATCCAGCTTGTATCTTTTTGCCTCATCCTGTTAACAGTAGAACTCCATTGATCAGGCGACTTAGTCGCTTGTGTAATTCTATCGAGTCCGTGACACCTTGAACACTTATTTTCGTAGAGCAATTTTGGGGTTATATTACTGTCATTAGATAAAACATTCATTGCATAGAAAATTGAAAAAACAAGCACTAAAACTAAGGATATTGTTTTAATTTTCATTTTACCTCCAATAATATAGCCATTGCACTGTGCGGCGCGGCAGTGCTGAAAAACAACAGGTGGTTTACTATGAGAATTATGCGCCAAACTCCGTATATTCTTCCTGCTTTGGCGCACTAACTGAACCCAGTCTTTCTTTTTCCAGGCCCTCTTTCCCCTTCACCTTTAATTTGCGGTACTCCCGGTAAGAAATCTTCTCCTCCGGTCGTCCCCAGCCTAGTTCTTTCAATACTTCGACAACCTTCTGAAGCTTTGGCATCATTTCCTGAGGTCCCAGGCCCCTAAGATGGGGTGGAAGGTCCCACCGGTCTTCAGGTTCCATCTCCAATAGGTCACAAATCGCCTCCGCCGCCCAGCGAGCTCCTCTCACGGGCGGCGTCTGATCACGCCCCCCTTCGAATTTATCAGAGGTCATGCCGCATTTATCCTTTTGATACAAGGCAAAAGTCATCTCCAGTATCCTGGCGTCCGGATCCATTAGGTCCAAAGCCCTCTGAACACGATTATACCGTACCCTAAGACAATCAATAGCGCCATAATCCTCTTCAAATCTATCAATAACATATTCCACGGCAGGAATAGCCGCGGCATAATTCAGATTGCCGTCTTTTTCCAGCTTCGCAGTAGGAACACCCACAACATAGCTTATGAGAAAGGTTGCAGCGGTAACAGCGCCACATGTGCCGACTCCTGTCATGGCTATACCGCCATGGAGTCCCATCATACCTTGGGTCAGCACTTCTTGTATTTCCGGTGTAAATAATTGTACACCTTCAGATTTGAAGGCCTCGCATATGGCTCCAAAAGTGGCCGGGGCGCAGGCCATGTATTTCACTCCGATTTCATCCGCAAAATGACCCGCTTTATCAATTATTCTGTTCCTTTTTCCCTCACCTATCTCCATTTTTCCTATCATGTCTCATTACCTCCTTATTGCTACATTTGATATGAATTTAGTAAATAGTAAACTTGAAAAGAACGGTTATGAAAGTCTCCAATACATTGCCGGCCGCTGCCTTTCCTCTTTCCACTGAGTATCCGACTCCCGCAACCCTTATATCCAAACGCCCTGCTAATTCAGTGAGGGACACCCTGAATGAATCTCAACGCTCTATTCCCCGGATCATAATATGATATAACACCCCAGGTGCGTCCAATCGGGCTAATCTCGGCATGAAATCTCATTCATCATTGTCATAATATCTTGCTAGTTTTAATATTTTAAGCGCGTTATATATTCACAACACTAGTTTTCGCTTAAAGGAAACAAACAGCTTATAGAACGTAAAACTCTTTGATATCATTGATAAAAATCCTTGTCAAGCAGTTTTATACGAAACCAGGCGGGGATTCATCCGGCTTTGCGGTTAATCCGGGCCGAATCCCTGGGGGAGTACGGCCGGGGACTTCACCCCATAATATCCCGCGTCTCAGTTTGCCTTGACATACAAGGGGAAATTCTCTTAACCTTGATCCTAAAAGCGAGACCTTATAGACTCAACTGAAAATGATTTTGAATCTTTTTGCCTCTCGATTACTTTGACCCTTAGCCCCTTGAATTCCAGGATCTATGAATCTTGATCATTGATTAACCCGTCCTCCGTAGCACTGCGGAGGGTGGACTGATTTGAACATGATCCTTGTTTGTAAAATGCTTAAAGGAGGAACCTCATGACTAATAACAGATCAATATTTTCATCCCTGTTTCTGATCATTGTGGCTGTTCTAGTATCTAACAGTCATGCCATCAGCACTGAAATGGATTCAGGCCTCATAGCCCCGGATGCAAAGGTAAAAAAGGTGCAATCAGGATTCACCTTTACTGAAGGACCCGCGGCAGACGCGGAGGGCAATATCTATTTCACTGATATCCCAAACCAAAAAATCTTTAAATGGTCATATAAGGATGGATCAATCACTCTTTACAGACAAGAAAGCGGGCAAGCCAACGGGTTGATGTTTAACAAGGGAGGAAACCTTATAATCTGTGAAATGGCTAATAAAAGAGTAGCTCTCGATGATATGAAGGGAAATATTACTGTGTTGGCTGATAATTATAAGGCCAAGCAACTCCACATGCCCAACGACCTGTGGATAGATCCAAGGGGAGGTATCTATTTTAGCGATTTTACCATGTCAGCCCCCACTGGCTCCCAGAGAGAGACGCTGCAGGTCTATTATATCCCCCCAGATGATAGTGGTCTTATCCGCGCGACAGATAATCTTGTCGCGCCAAACGGACTCATTGGCACCCCGGACGGCAAAACCCTCTATATTGCCGATATGGGTGCAGGAAAGATTTGGAGATATAAGATTCAACCGGATGGAATCCTTGCTGACCAACAGCTATTCTGTGAACAGGGCTCCGATGGAATGGCCTTGGATGAGAAAGGCAATGTCTATACTACCGGAGATACCGCAATTCAGGTATACAATCAAGATGGTAAAAAAATTGAAGAAATTGCCATTCCCGAACGCCCTTCCAATATGACTTTCGGCGGAAAGGAGAGAAAGACCCTTTTTATCACTGCCCGAACATCCGTTTACACACTTGACATGACAGTCAGAGGCGCCCCCACTCCACTTGATTTAGCTGGTAATAATCAGTGACCACAGCTAAGGGATATAGTATAAGGAACGATTGAATTCAGCCGCTACGAAGGCCTCGACTGGAATAACTGGTTGAGCGATTAGTAATGATCGACAAATATCAATTTGCTTGTGTCAAAACCCATTGTTGCTGCTTTTGCAATGAGGTTATCCTTTAACTCCTGTTTTATTTCTCGATTTCTTGCTAGAATCCATAAATATGATTTGTCGGGCCCACACACGAGCGAATATTGATAATTCTCATGGTCAAGCTCAAACACAATATAAGAACCATAAAAAGGCCCAAAGAAAGAGACTTTCAGGTAACCTATATTTGTTCCTTGAACGAAGTAGGCCCTCCCTTCAGCTTCTTTCCACGTTTTTTCTTTCTCAGAGTACCCACGGTTTAATACTCTGACTCCACCGTCGTCTCGCAAACTATAATTTGCCGTTACTCTGGTCAAGCCCCGTTCAAAAGAATGATCCAACCTGGCAATTTCGTACCACTTGCCTAAATATTTCTCCATTCTAAAATTATCAACGGGTCTTATATTTTCTGGAATTCCAACACATCCAGTTAAGACCAGAATTAGTACTATTGAAATCTTTCTCATTTCTCATTATACCTCCGAGGCGCAACGGGCTGATTATCGTTGGCGCGTCTTTTTGCACCATCCCTTGCAGCAGGTTGTTAGGTTATATGGCCTGCATCGTGGAGTATTCTTTCTGCCTTTTCGATGTCCTCTTCTTTTACCAATAATTGGACGCCTGTGGAGAACGATAGGCCAGGCTGAATGCCTCCAGCGTCATCGCCGAAAATAACAGCATTAATACCATTTATGGACAGGAGGCCTTTTGCCAGTTCCGCTTCATGCCTGCTCGAAAAAGTTATAATCTTGATAAAATCAATATATTCCACATCCTCTGCGGATGGTTCTGGCTCTGGGGACAACTCTGGAACCAAATCAACGTTACAATCCGCACACCTTGAAAAACCTTCTCTATATTCAGCTTTACATCTTGGACAAAACATAAATCCTCCAAACTAACGGCGCTAATCACCCGCGCGTATTTTTTGCGTCGGCTGAATTAGCCTGGTTATGTGATTCTTCATCTGAAACACTCATTAATGCCCCCAGCCGTGCCTTGGCAAGGCTCTCAATTGTCACCTTGAGGTCTCTGTTGGGCTTCCTGATCATGACGAACCGCTAGGTCCTCCGGCATGCCGAGCCATGCCAATGCGGCTTCAATGACACGGAACACGGTAAAATCCCACGGCACAGAATCAGTAAAGACTTCATACATTCTGGCTAGGCCAAAGGAAAGGTCTTTGGGAGCCACAACCGCCACTTTCGGGTGTGTGGTCAGGCTGTTGTGGGCTGCCCTCACGAAATCGGCGAACTCATGTAGGACATCCGCACTTCTCTCGCTGCTGTCCGCTTCGCGCAGATCAACCAGCAGGTTCATCGACAGATCAAATGTGTCACTTCCGTAAAGCCCCTTGTAGAAAGCGAGGAACTCGTCATCCGGAGTCGTTCCCGTGTGCACCAGAATGATGAGATTATGCTCGGTTTCGGTGTGGAATGTGATCGACATGATCTATTTTCCCCCTCTGCCCAACGCCTGGTTTCTCTGGCTACAAGGATCTATCAGCGCTCCTGTACAAACGTACGTTAAGCTTGATCCACTATGTTTTCAGTTTTACGCTGTATATCCAATTCATCAGGAAAAGAACACCAACAACAAACAGCGGACCTGAAATGATCCAACTTTCCCATTTGCTCATTATCAAGTAGAACAATGGCAAACCAATAAAAAGGATCGCTCCTATTCCTTCCCAACGCCATGAAAGGACTAACATTATGATAATAGTAAGCGTCGGGATTAAATGCATTATCAGGGCAAAAATTGTTTCTCCAAAACTATAACCTTCACTGAACACATCCAAGGCAAACATACTCAAAAATATTGCGAAAAGCATGCAAAGTACTCTTGGACTCCAGTAGAGTATTTTCCGTGTGGTGGTATTCATTCGGTATCTCCTTATTATTGAAGCCCAACGCTGACCTTGAGCGGTGCCGTTTACCGCATACGCGCCAGGGTTTGGTTGACTTGAGTAGGCTCATTCAATTCTCTTCTCCTCTCCAGCGAACGATTCCGGTCAGCGGTAGAGATTAGCCGTCCGCTGCACCGGCTGGTTAGCTATCCTCTGTTTTCTCAAGTTTCGCTTCGATACGAAGCAGAGAATCCCTGATTTCAGAAAGCAAAGAGGCGGCATCAAATGGCTCCTGACGCGCGGGCTCCGAAGCCGAGTGGGGCAAGGCAGCAGAAACAGCGTCGCGTTGCGTCAAGACGGCTTCGCGAAACGATTTCGCGTCTATGATGCCCGTGAGTGAAACTAGAGCACCTTGCCCGGACTGGCCCGCTGTCTCGATAGTAAGTGTGTACAGGTCGAAGAGACGCATGATTGGGCCTTGAACCATTCCCATATCTGTGATCTTTTCTAGCGGGATGGTTTTTTCAATTCTGATGAGGATTCCTTTTTTGACCTTGAGTGCTTTATCGCTCAGCACACACTCCATCCTGTCCAAGTACCGTTTTGTAAACGCAAGGCCGATTGGAAACCACAGGACCAACAGGGGGATACCAACGATGGTGAATGTCAGGACAAGGGCTCCACTCAACAACCAATAGATGCAAACCTTAGAGTTGAACTCGGCTTTTCTTATTAGCGATTTTTCACTCATGTTTCGTTTCCTTTCTCAGCTAACGTTTGGCATTACAGGCATGCGGCGACTTTTCCACATGTCCCTGTAAATGCCGGGGTTAGAGAACTGCACAGTCCTTATCAAGACAATATATCTTTCATGCATGCTACTTTTAACTTATCACCTTTAACTCGTCTTGGTACTACAAGAGTCAAGAGTAGACTTGATAATCATATAAAGGGCTACATTCAAGAATAAGACTTAAAAAAGAAGGACACCTCCTTATCCATAGATGGTAATCTATGGAACCAGTACGCATAAGCGTAACAATCTATTATTAACTTTTTGGATTTCGGAGGTGCCCAAATGAAATTATACGCAGGAATCGATCTACATTCAAGTAATAACTACGTTGGCATAATTGATGGAAAGGATAACCGATTGTATCAGAAGAGACTG
>Ga0315543_1000158_pt1 | contig 84503 bp, 71 predicted proteins | sample SalMarSW160210MG_2_FD_203098 | JGI IMG/M metagenome (GOLD analysis project Ga0315543, IMG submission 203098) | Salt marsh sediment microbial communities from the Plum Island Ecosystem LTER, Massachusetts, United States - Salt Marsh Sediment SW1601-210 ... | reverse complement strand
TTTTTTACTTCTTTTTGGCTTTTTTTCTCTTCTTAGCTTTCTTCTTTGTTGCTTTCTTCTTAGCTTTTTTTCTTTTCTTTGCCATTATTTTATCACCTCCTTTTGGCTAATTAAATCCTTTCATATTCAAGTTAACTTCGTAATCATAATACTAATTTGTTTTAAAAAACTTTGTCAAACAAAAAGTTAATATTTATCTTATATTTTTTATCGTCTAAATGTTTAGAAATTCTTCATAAAATTTTTTGCCGTTGATGTTTTACATAGCTTCTTACATCGTTTATCATACTCTTTAACGAAACGACAAAACTTGTTTTATTGTAACGAAAGCTTTTGCTTAAGCTCCGATTGTAACTGAAGTTTTTACTCAAGTGGAGAAAGTGTTTTTTTATGATTATCCGTGTTAAACCCGTTTATTTTAACTTATTTGGCGGTTTTACAGCTTTCGATTGTGAAAGAAGCAGTTCTCATCTTTGTCAACTATGTATATTTTTTAGGTATTGCGAAACACAAGAATCAGGTAAAAGTTAATTTGCTTTTTAAGGATTTTTGCTGTTTGTTAATGTTTTTATTGCCTAAAGTTTTTTTATTTTTCTGTGATATTTTTCTTCAATAATACACAATTTACCTGTTAGTTTTTTATGTTGAAGAGAAAAATAGCCTTGTTTGGTGGTACATTTGACCCTATTCATCTTGGCCATACTGCTGTTGCTGCTGCGGCAGCAGAGCATATTGGCGCGGAGAAAGTTGTCTTCGTTCCTGCAAAGCATTCGCCCCTGAAGGATTCCTTCCCCGAGGCAGGTGATGATGACCGGTTGGCTATGATAGCTCTTGCAATTGCCGACAATAAGAAGTTCCAGCTGAACGATTACGAATTGAGAAAACCAGAACCCAGCTACACTTTGGAAACCGTAAGGCGGTTTCAGGCCGACTACGGCGGCAAAGCCTTAATTTATTGGCTCGTAGGTGCTGATAGTATCGATGAATTGTCACGTTGGTACGGAATTGTAGAGCTGATTGACGCCTGTATTCTATGTGTAATGTTCAGAGCCGGCTGTGAACTCCCGGATTTCGCCAAATTTACGGACGTCTGGGGTGCTGTCCGTGTTGAAAAACTTCAGCGAAATGTTGTCCGAACGCCTCTAATTGACATAAGTAGCACCGAAATTCGAAATAGATTAGCCACCGGCCGAGACGTAACCGGTATGCTTGCGCCATCGGTTGCCGACTATATCCGCAAACACGACCTCTATCAGTCTAAGACTAAGACTTAATTAGTGGCCTCATATATTTTTGACTGATTCTTTAAGCCAGTCATACCAGTTGGCGAACCCGGCGCCTGTTTTGGCTGATATTGGAAAAATCTCGATGCCTTTATTTAGTTTGCGGGCATCGGCTTTCACTCGTTCGATATCAAAATCAACCTGCCCGACTGCCTCCAGCAGGTCAATCTTGTTTATAAGCAGCACTTTTGATTTTGCGAATATGCTGGGATACTTCGCCGGCTTGTCATCACCCTCTGCAACGGATAGAACAACCATCTTGCCCGACTCGCCCAATTCAAAAGCCGATGGACAAACCAGATTTCCAACGTTCTCTATGAAAATCAAATCCAAATCGCTAACTGGTAAATTCTCTAATGCACTGCTTACCTGAGCTGCTGATAAATGACACGAACCACCGGTTTCTATCTGAATCACCGGTGCTTTGGTTGCCCTGATTCTTTCGGCGTCTAAATCGGTTTGAACATCGCCCTCGATAACGCCGATTTTAATCACATCTTTCAATTCGCTTATCGTCCTGCATAAGATTGTAGTCTTGCCTGAACCAGGAGACGATATCATATTCAGGCACAGCTTTTTCTGTTCGGATAAGAGTTGACTGTTTCTAAGGGCGTATTCTTCGTTTGCGATAAGGATTTTCTTGCCGACATCGACTCTTTTTTTCATTGCATTACTCCGTTTCGAATTCTATCTCTTCAAGTATCAGCGGTGCGTCAGGCAGTAAATCGAACTCCTTACTTTCACACTTCGGACATTTCGGCTGACAAATCTCAACGTTGAAGGTTTCGTCACAATTCTTACACTTGCCCTGTATCGGCTTATGTTCTATTTCCAGTTTCATACCTTCGCACAGTGTGCCTTTGGCGATAGCCTCGAAGGCAAAGCTGAGTATTTCATCATTGACGGCGTTAAGCATCCCACAGCTGATTTTTGCGAAGACCGGCTTTGCGTTTTGCTTTGTACTTTCAGTGGAAATTGTCGCCAGCAGGCTCTCTGCAACCATCGTCTCATGCATCAGCATATCCTTGGCAGTTCGCGTCCGTAGGGCATTTGTACGATTCTTTTTCCACCGATTTTGGTTGTCATTTCCACCGTAGGCGTGTCGCGGGTTTCTACAACCTCCCCGATTATACTCGCCTCTTTGCCCAGCCTATTCTTTTTGCAGATATTCAGGCATTCATCAGCTGACTTCGCTGAGACAATCGCCACGAATTTGCCTTCATTTGCGATGTTGAGCACATCAAAACCAAGCATATCGGCCGCCGTCTGCACCGTTGGATTAATCGGTATATCGGCCTCGTTAATCTCAATGCTCAAAGCACTTGCCCGGCAGATTTCATTAAGTGTTGCGGCCAATCCCCCGCGCGTCGGGTCCCGCATAAATTTTACTCTCTCTTTGCTCTCCAGCAGTTGTTGTGTTAGCTCGGCTATACTTGCGCAGTCACTTTTTAACTTTGATTGAAATTTAATGCCTTCTCGCTGTGAGATGATAGTCATACCATGGTCGCCTATCGCGCCGTTGATAATAATTTTATCGCCCGCCGAGATTCTGTTGTAACCTAAGTCAACGCCGGCTAACCGCGTTCCAATCCCCGACGTATTTATAAAAATTTTATCGGCTGCGCCGGCTTCAACCGTCTTGATATCACCGGTAACAATATTGACGTTGTTTTGGCGGGCTGCTTTGCTGATGCTGGCCAGAATCTTCTCCAGCAGTTCAAATTCAAAACCTTCTTCGATTATCAACGATAAAGCCAAAGCAGCAGGGACCGAGCCCGCTACCGCCAAATCGTTTATTGTCCCGCAAACAGCGAGTTTTCCGATATCTCCGCCGTTAAAAAACAATGGCTTGACGACATAGCTGTCCGTTGTAAAGCACACCGAGCCGGAAGCGAGGTTCAGCTTTGCCGAATCGGCCAGTTCGGCGAGAGCGTCATTTTTGAATCTTGGCAGAATATGATGTCGGATTAGTTCATCGCTCAATTGACCCCCTCCGCCGTGTGCGAGTAAAATTTTATCGCCTCTCTTTTTCATTACGCACGTTTCTTTCGGCCGTATTTAAACCACGCTGCACAGGCCCCTTCAGAGCTTACCATACACGGCCCAATCGGCGTTTGGGGTGCACAGCTTTTCGCGAACAATTTACACTCCGGCGGCTCTATTAATCCGCACAGCACTTCGCCGCATCGACAGCCGTTTCTTTCCTCGCCCGGTGTTTCGACTACGTTGAATCTTTTGAAAGCGTCGAATTGACTGTATTTGTCTTTCAGTTTCAGCGTGCTTTTTTCTATCTTTCCAAGTCCTCGCCAGTAGCCGTCGGCCACCTCAAAGCACTCATCAATGATTTTTTGTGCTGTGGTATTACCCTGCTCGGTTACCACCGCACTGTATATCGATTTTAGTTCAGCTTTACCCTTGGTAAGCTGGTGACAAATTTCGCCGAGCCCCTCTATTATTTGCATCGGCTCGAAGCCCGCCACCACACAGGGCCGACCAAAATCCTCCACAATTTCTGCAAAAGCACTGTAACCTGTTATCACGCTGACGTGCCCCGGACAGAGGAATGCGTCTATCTTATGGTTTTTCTCGGACACCAGTGCCCGCATCGCAGGCACTACCAGTTTATGACCGCTCAAAATGCAGAAATTATCAACACCTTCTGCCGCTGCCTCTTTCACCGCCACCGCCGTTGCTGGTGCTGTCGTTTCAAAGCCTACCGCAACGAACACAATTTCTTTTTCGGGATTATCTTTTGCCAGTTGCAGGGCGTCTTCGCTGCTCAGAACTACTTTTACGTTGGCGCTTGATTGTTTTGTTTCGAGTGACCCGCCGTTGCCGGGGACGCGAATCATATCACCGTAAGTGGCAATTAGACAATCTTCACGGTCGGCCAATTGCAATACGATATCGATATAGCCCTGGTCGGTAACACAGACCGGACATCCGGGACCGGATAAAAGTTTTATCCTTGCCGGCAATGTTGACCTTATACCATTGCGGAAAATAGAGACCGTATGAGTGCCGCAGACCTCCATTATATTGATTTGTCGCCCCAGCGTCTCGCACGCCGCATTAATAACACTTTGTGCTTTATAAATTCTCTCGAGCATAGAAAAATTTACCCTGAAATTTTGTTTTGCGTTTCCTCAAAGTTGTTGATTTCCGCAATAAGCTGCCAGGTCTTTTTTGCTTCTTCTTCATCGACAAGCGAGATGGCAAAGCCGGCGTGCACCAGCACCAAATCCCCCAGCTTGGCTTCCGGCAGCAGGGTGGTTTTGGCCCGGTACCGGTTGCCCATCGCATCGACCACCACATTATCACCTTTCAGTTCTACTATTCTTGCTGGTATCGCCAAACACATATTTCGTGCCTTGTATTTTGTGAATCCTGATTGGCGGGTTAGTCGAATCACCCGCTGCGATTCACGACTCTGACGGCTATTGCCGCTTGGCCGACGGATATTCCGCCGTCATTAGATGGAACATCTCGGTTAGATAATACGCAAAAATCGTTTTTCTTCAAGAGCTTAACCAGACGATTCGTCAAATACCGATTACAGAATACCCCGCCGCTTAACGCAACCGTGCTCAATTTTGAGCTTTCCCTTGCTGCTTCAGCCATCGCAAGCAGGGCAGCAGCAAGGCAATTGTGAAACTTCGCCGAGATGATATTACTGGTTGTCCCTTTTTTAATATCGTCGATTAGTTGTTTTATCATCTTGTGCAGGTCAAGCTGAAATGGCTCATTGGCTTTTTCGACAAGCTTAAAGTCATAATGCTCTTCAATACCGTTTTCTATAATTGCTTCGAGGGCCATTGGCAGTTGTGCATCGAAATTATTATAATTACCCAGCCCGAGTAGGGCGGCGACCGCATCGAAAACTCGACCTAAGCTCGAAGTTTCCACAGTATTAATCTGTTTTTCAATTTGCTCTAATATAATTTGTTGTTTACTTGTATCCGGCTCGATTTGCTTAAGCAGCCACCTGAATTTCTCTAATTCAAAATTGTCTCCGCAAGTTTTTTTCAGTAATCCCAGCAACGGCCTTATAGCTTCTTTGCTTGCTTTGTCGGCACCAGCCAGAGGATAATAAGCTAAATGGCCGAATCGTTCGAAATTGTCCAACGATGCAATCATACACTCACATCCCCAAATTGCTCCATCTGTCCCGTAGCCGGTGCCGTCGCACTCAATGCCGATGACCGGCCCTTCAAGGCCGTGTTCAGCTAAAACCGATGCAATATGTGCCCAGTGATGCTGTACCTGGATTACCTTAACATCGGGTATTGAAAGGGCATATTGAGTTGACAAATACGCCGGGTGAAGGTCGCATACGACAATTTTCGGCTCGACCTCGAACAGCTTCTGCAAATGCTCGATTGAATCGATATAGTGATGATATACCTCCGCGTCCTCAAGGTCGCCGATATGCTCGCTGCATATAAGCTGATTTTGTTTTGCGAAGCAGAAGGTGTTCTTCATATCAGCCCCTGCTGCGAATATGTCACCCCTGCAGTTTTCTTCGGTAAGGATAGGTGTCGGCACATATCCTCTGGCTCTTCTTAGAAGAACCGGCTGCTCATCCACAAAGTGAACAATTGAATCGTCAACCTGCCGGTAAATCTCCCGGTCGTGCATCAGAAAGGCATCTGCGATGCTGCCAAGTCTTTCCATCGCTTTTTCATTTTTGCAAATCAACGGCTCATCAGAAATATTACCGCTGGTCATCACCAAAACTTTAATACCCTCTGCAAACAATAGATGATGCAGCGGGGCATAGCAGAGCATAAAACCAAAAGCATCGACCCCGCTTGCAACCAATGGAGCTATTGCTGAACCTTTCTTTTTGGGCAGTAAAACAATCGGGCTTTGGGGGCTTTTTAATATCTGCTCAGCCGATTTGCTCACGATTGCATATTCTTTTACGCTTTGCACCGAAGCCGCCATCATAGCAAATGGCTTATGGTCTCTTCTTTTGCGTTCTCGCAGTCTCCTTACCGCCGCCTCGTTAAGCGCATCGACAGATAAGTGAAACCCACCGACCCCTTTTATTGCAACAACCTTACCATCCAAAAGTAAACGTGCAGTTTCGGCGATTACTTTCTCGGTTCCTGTTTCTATTGTTTTCCCGCTTGTATCGGTCAGCCATATCTTTGGCCCGCAGGCGGGGCAGGCGACCGGCTGCGCATGAAAACGCCGGTCGGCTATATCCGTGTATTGAGCGGCACATTTATCGCACATCTTAAAGACCGACATCGTGGTATTGGGCCTGTCGTAAGGGATTGTTTTTACTATCGAATACCTCGGCCCGCAGTTAGTGCAGTTTATAAACGGATACCTGTACCTGAAATCTCCTTTATCAGCCATCTCCGCAAGACAGTCTTCGCACACAGCCATATCAGCCGTCACCTGCGACAGGGCTGTCCCTGTAGATTCGCTTGCTTTGATTGTGAATTTCTCTTCCCCCTCGACCGCAGCTATATCAGCCGCTTTGTAGGATTTTATCTCTGCCAATGGCGGTTTGTCCCTGCTCTGCAATCGGCCTGAAAATTCAGCTATTTTCTCTTTTGTCCCCTGTAATTCGATTGTTACACCCTTTGTGTCGTTATAAACAAAACCGGAAAGCCCCAGTTGGCTGGCTATTCTGTACACAACCGGACGAAATCCGACTCCCTGCACCTGCCCCGTTATAGATATTTTTTGCCTTTTAATCAAAACTTTTGGTTTTTACCTTTCTAACTATTTTTATACGCACCGTTTGCGGAGGCGGTTCTTGGGAGATATTATAATTCAGCGGTGCTGGAAAGACAATCACCCGTTATCTTGGTGCCGCTTTAGTCGAACGCAGTGGTGGAAAATTTATTTGCCGAAATCGCACTTTTATGCTAATATTATTATACTTTGGGGCCATAGCTCAGTTGGGAGAGCGCTTGCATGGCATGCAAGAAGTCGTGGGTTCGAATCCCATTGGCTCCATTACGTGAGATATTAATGAAGATAGAAGGTTCACAAGGTACCGAGTCAGCTACAGCCAATAGTGCTGGTATTAACTGGGTGGTGTTAATCTATTTTTGTTCGGGGGTATGCTCCCTGATTGATGAAGTGGTGTGGGTGCGTCTGCTAAAATTGACGCTGGGCAATACTGTATATGCATCGAGCATAGTAGTGTCGGTGTTCATGGCTGGCCTGGCGCTTGGGGCATTAGTCATGGGTCGACGCGCGGACCAGGTTCGAAAGCGGTTGCGTTTGTATGCATTATTGGAAGTAATCGCGACTGTATCAGCATTATCCCTGCCGTGGATTTTACAATTTGCAGATGGGGTTTACCGCTGGTTTTTTATGAAATATCAGCCTTCACCAACAGGGCTGCTGTTGGTGCAGGTGATGGTATCAGCAGTGGTGCTGCTGGTGCCGACGATGGTGATGGGAAGCACGTTGCCGCTTTTAGGCCGGTATGTTACAGCATTACAAGACCGAGTGGGCCCGCTGGTGGGCAGACTCTATGCCCTGAATATGTTAGGGGCAGCGCTGGGGTGCTTTTTAGCAGGGTTTGTTTTGATACGGATAGCCGGAGTAATGGGCACGTTGTATATAGCGGCGGCTATTAATATGTTGGTAGCGTTCGGGGGGTGGGTGCTCTCACGTTTTTATGACGTTTCCGGTGAGCCGGCTGTGGAAGCGGCCGCAGTGCAGAGGCGAACTGTGGCTGCTGAGCACGTATCAAGAGGCAGGATTTACGTGTTAATGCTGGCGTTTTTTCTCAGTGGTCTAATAAGCATAGGATATGAACTTATCTGGATGCGAAGTATCGTCTTCTTGCTTGGCAGCTTTACGTATGTATTCTCGGCTGTGCTGACCATATATCTGCTGGGCAATGTGACAGGTGCGTGGATTGGCACGCGCTTATCGAAACGTCTGAAACATCCTGCCCAGGGGTTTGGCGTCAGCTTGACCTGTCTGGGGATGTTTGGGATATTTTACATTAACTGGCTTAGTATGTGGCATTTGAAGGCAGTACCTCTTGTTTCGTCGGTTGCATTTTTAAATATTTCCGTCGTGCGGGCGATGTTTTGGCCGCTGTTTCAAAGTGCCTTTTTGTTTTTTCTTCCGGCGGTCACAATGGGAATTGGTTTTCCGTTGGCGCTACAAGCCTGGAGCAATTACCGGCACAAAGTAGGTCAAACGACGGGCACAGTCTATGGGGTCAATACGATAGGGGCGGTACTCGGCGGAGTGGCGACCGGCTTTTTATTGATTCCACTGCTGGGGACACAACTTTCCATCATAGTTCTGGGTCTGATGGGGGTATGGCTGGGCTTAACAATGGTCCAGATGTTTAAGCCGCGGGTTACAATTAACCAACGAATAGTTTACTTAGCTATAGCTGCCGGATTAACGTTTGTGGCAATCAAAATACCTTCACGTTTGTTTGAGCGTCAACTCGTCCAGATTAAGGGTACCAGGCTCCTGGCAGTAAAAGAGGGGGTTACCACAACCGCTTCGGTACACGAAGGGAGCGACGGAGCGTTAACCTTGGCTACGTCGGGTGTTCCTGTTGCCGGCGACGGCGACTACTTGCGAGCGGTACAGAAGATGCTGGGGCATTTAGGCATACTTGTGAATGAGAATATCAAGCAGACATTATCCGTTGGATTCGGTTCAGGGGAAACCACCGCTTGTATGTCGCTGCATAACCTTGAACGTATCGATGGGGTAGAAATCTCGCCTGAACTGGTAGAGCTTGCCCTGAAATTCTTTCGACATATTAACCTTGGTGAGCAGTTGGATGAAAAAGTCGATATGGTTTACATGGACGCCAAAAACTATCTGCACTTAAACCAAAAGCGCTATGATTTGATTGTAAATGATTGTATTGACCCCAAAAGAGTAGCGGAGAATGCCTCGCTCTATACAAAAGAGTATTTCCAGAGCGCCCTGGATCATTTGAACCCAGGCGGAATATTCGGAACCTATCTACCTTTTGTGTCAATACCCACGTCTTGTGTCGACAGTATTATGGGAACTTTTGCGGAGGTTTTCCCGTATGTGACGATATGGTTCCCGGTAACGGCGCCATCAGGACACATTTATTTGTACCTGGCAGGCTCCGGAGAGCCACAGTTGTTCTCACCCAGACACATCAATAACAAGTTGAAGCAAAAAAGCGTTCGCGAAAGTGTTAGCTATATTAATTTTTGGGACTCTCAATACGTGTTAAGTTGCTATATCGCAGACCAGGACGATTTAAAAGGATACCTCGATGAGTTTCACTTAAACAGCGATTCCAGGCCCTATATTGAATTCAACATAGACATTACCGAAAGTAAAAAAAGCAAATCCCAATGGTTCGCACAATTCATCGCAAAGGTCCGGTGTGATAGTATAGGTGAGCATATAGACTGGGAAGAGGTGTCACAAGATGAACAAGACAGGTGGAGCAGGGAACATAAGTTATTTTACAGTGCTTCGAGCCACCTGTTGAAGTTGAGTGTGGAAACAAATATTTTTAAGCGATTGCAGAACAGCTTTGATGGTTTAAAGATTATGCCGGAGCACGCCGCCCTTCTTGAGCAACAAGATTATTGTTTATTCCTTCTGAAGAATATGTTGGACGAGGGCTTGGCTAATGCTGATGATATCAAAATGGTTATCCCACTGCAAGGGCAGCCAAACTCCGGTATTGCATGGCTGATAGAGTCGTGGATATTGCAAAAGAAAAACAAAAGGGAGCAGGCGTTGAGTGCAGCGGAAAAAGCGGTGCAATATGCTCCCTATGCTGCAGCTGCACAGTGCAATCTTGGTCGGCTTCTGCTGAGGCTTGGGCAGGTGGACAGGGCGGTTACCCATTTGAGCGAAGCAGTGCAGCTCAGGCCAACCATAGCCGGGTTACACTACGACTTGGGAGCAGCGTTTTCGCTACAGGGCCAATTTGACAAAACCATTTCACAGTTTCGTCAAGGGTTGCAGATTCAACCTCGCGATACGTCGGCTCGCTGTTATCTGGCAGATATTCTGTTTGAACAGGGCCAAAAGGACGAGGCTGTCAGGGAGTATCGGGAGGTGCTGCGGATTGCCCCGACACATCTGAGGGCACGTAATGGTCTGGATGCGGCAATGGCTCAATGAACAAACACACAGCAAAAGTTTCGCACCAGTTCAGCTAAAGCCGAAATCATATATGGCATGCAAGAGGTCGTGGGTTCGAATCCCATTGGCTCCATTTACAGGCAGCTTAGGCTATTGAAAGTCATCCCGTAGTCAACAGTTTTTGAGTACATTACAAGGTAATCAGGCTAATGACCCAAATGGTTAGAATTGAGGTAACGCCTATAATCAAAGTTGCCAGGGTGTGAGTTTTATAACCGGTTTTGACATCCATTCCGGTCATTTGCGTAACGACCCAAAAAAAGCTGTCATTTGCGTGAGAGACAACCATTGAGCCGGCACCTACGGCTAACACGACCAGCGCCTTGGCAATTCCGGTCTCAAACCCTAAAGATGACATTAGCGGCGCTATTAGGGATGCAGTCGTAATCAGCGCAACTGTCGATGACCCCTGTGCACTTTTTATAGCGGCAGCGATGATAAACGGCAGCCAAATGCCCAGGTTGGCTCGTGACAGAGAATCGCCAAGCACATCGGCAATCGGGGAATTCCGCAGGACCATTCCAAAGGCCCCTCCCGCCCCGGTAATCATGATTATTATCGCCGCACTTAACAGGGCCTGGCCGACCCAGCCGGTGGTAGATAACATCTGCATACCGAGTTTCTTCGGCAGCCGAAAGGCCAGAAGGACTCCGATAAGTAATGCGATGACCGGCTCCCCTATAAAGCTTACAATACTTTTCAAATTGCCCTGCCCAAGGGGATGCGTCGGAAAATCAGAAACAGATTTAAGTACGATTAGGAAAATTGGAACTGCAATTGGAGTAAACGCCTTAAACGCAGACGGAGCTTCTTGGAGTTTGGCTTCTATATCTGCTTCCGATAGTTCTGGATTTGGGTCTATATAAATTTTCGAGGCGAATTTTGTGGCGAACAGCCAGCCGACCACAAGAGCAAAAGTGCTGACAATCAGGCCGAAAAAAATAACCAGTCCGAGGTCGGCACCGAGTATGCCGGCAGCAGCAATAGGTCCCGGTGTTGGCGGCACCAGGCAATGCGTAGCAGTAAGACCCACCGCCAAAGCTATTGCCGGCCCTACTAAGGATATTTTAACTCTCTTGGAAAGTGCTCTATTCAACGGCGTCAGGATTACGAAGCCGGAATCCGCAAAAACCGGTATGGAAACAAAGTAGCCGATAATAGACATCGCCAAAGGGACATGCTTTTCACCGATAATTTTCAAGATTTTTTCAGCTACTGCAAAGGCCCCGCCTGAATGCTCAAGAAATGTTCCGATGATGACACCCGCAATGATTACGATTCCAATGCTGCCAATGGTTCCGCCGAATCCGCCATTGATTGATTTAACAATTTCGCCAAGCGGCATCCGGGCACACAAGCCAAATCCGACAGCGGCAAATAAAAGCGCCAGAAATGGGTGGAAGTGGAATTTGCTCGTCGAGATGACAATAAAAAGCACGCTGATGAGCAGAAGTAAAATCAAAAGCATAAACAGAATCCTTTCACTAATTGCTTTTTAGCTGCATTATTTTTTTGAGCGTCTAACCTCCGTTCTGGCCAACTTCTCGTAGAACTGGATAATACCGCCGTGGTCATCGCCCGCCTTTCCGTCAACTTTCAGTGCCTGCATAATCTCCATTACACCGCTGGCTAAGGGCACGGGCACGCCAATCTCATGGGCAGTGTCCAGCGCGTTCGCCAAATCCTTTATATGCAGCTCAATTCTAAACCCGGGCTTAAAATTACCGTCTAATGCCAGGGGCACTTTGGCATCGAGAACGGTGCTGCCGGCCAGTCCGCCACGAATGGCCTGATAAACCCTTTCCGGGTCAACACCAGCCTTTGTTGCCAGAACCATCGCCTCGGACATTGCAGCAATATTTAATGCTACGATTATCTGATTTGCCAGTTTAGTTGTGTTGCCGCTGCCGATATCGCCAACCAGAACAGCAGAAGCACCCATAACCTTCAAGATTTCTTCAACCTGCTTGAAAACCTCTTTTTTGCCACCAACCATAATCGAAAGTGTTCCATCTTTGGCCTTTGGCTCACCACCACTAACGGGTGCATCGAGCATTTCAACACCTTTCTTTAGGGCTTCGGCGGCGACCTCTTTAGAAACCAATGGAGCAATTGAGCTCATATCAATCAAAATCATTCCAGCTCTTGCACCCTCTAAAACTCCGCCTTCTCCAAGCACGGCCTTTTTTACATCAGGAGAATTAGGCAGCATTGTGATTACAACTTCACTTTGTGCTGCGACGTCCTTGCTGGACTTGCCTTCTTTAGCACCGACTGCCGCGACCTCTTTCACCGGCTCCTTTCTGACATCATAAACCGTCAGTTTATAACCTGCTTTAATCAAATTCTCAGCCATGGGCTTGCCCATGATTCCTAATCCGACAAATCCTATTTTTTCCATCGTTCCTGTCCCAAAAAATTCATAACAAAGTTTTAATCAATCGGCGTCAAAACCACCTTCATCGCTTTTTTATTTTCTACGAGTTCGAACGCCTCTTCCCACTTATCAATAGGAAGCTCGTGTGTTATCAAACGCTCGAGGTCGATTTGACCTTTGCTCATCATTGTGAGACATTTTTCCCAGACATCCCAGGTATGGCTGAAATGTCCCCTCAAGGTGACAGATTTGGCAATCAGCGGGTCTAAGCTTAAGTTTACCGGCTTCGGTCCCCAGCCGATTTTGGTAATCTGGCCGTTTGGACGCACCGCCTCCATTGAAAATTTCAGCGTCTCGGCAGGGCCGGCGGTATCTATGATTAAATCCGCACCGTATCCGTCGCCCAGAGATTTTACTCTCGGCAGGGCGTCCTCCTTGCTGCTGTTAATTGCGATTGTGGCGCCGAATTCCTTCGCTGCCTCCAGTCGCTTGTCGTCACCTACTGTCCCTATGGCGATGATTTCACTTGCCCCCGAAAGCTGCGCCATCTTCATACACAATAATCCTATCGGCCCCGGGCCAATCACAACCATCGTATCTCCCGGATTTACAGTGCTGCTGCACACAACCGACTTATAAGCCACACAAAACGGCTCGGTCGCTGATGCTGCCTTTAGTGAAACGTTGTCCGGGACTCTGTGCAGAATTCTGCCTGGAACCTTGACATATTTGGTAAATGCCCCGTCGAGATGAAAGCCAAATCCTTTTCGTTCCCTGCAGATGTGATAATTGTTGGTGCGGCAGAGGGCACAGTGACCGCAGTAGTCTGCGTGCGTTTCAGAAGTAACCCTGTCCCCGACCTTGAACTTACTTATTTGCTTGCCGGCCTTAACAATCGTCCCTGCGAATTCGTGTCCTAAGATAAAAGGACAGTTAAAATCGAAGAGCACCGTGTTTCTGTGCATGTGCGGGTCGGTGCCGCAGACCCCGACGTACGCTACTTCTACCAAAACGTCGTTCGGGCCTATTTCCGGAACCGGTACTTCTCGAAGCTCTGTTGCATTCGCCACATTATCATATTTGACTACGGCCTTCATTGTTTTCATCGGCTACTCCAAAACCTTTTTTACCGCTTTGACAATCGCGGTGTCAGTAAGACCATAATGAACCAGCAGTTCTTCGTAGCTCAGTGCTGACTGCCCAAAACAATCCTGTATGGCGATGGCTTCCATCGGTATCGCTTGCCCTCTCAGTATCAAAGCGACAATACTGGCAAGCCCGCCGATTATTGTATGCTCCTCGACTGTTACAACCCCCTTTACTCCGCTCGCCAACTTTTTAATCGCCTCTTCGTCAATCGGTTTCAAAGTGCTGACATTGACAATCCGCAGCGATATTCCCTCCTTTTCGAGTGTCTCAGCGGCTTTGAGTGCCTTATAGACCATATAGCCGTGGGCAAATACCGTAACGTCCGTCCCTTCTCGTATCACGCTCGGCTTGCCGATTTTGAATTCCTGATTCTCTTTGGTAACATCCGGCACCTCGTTACGGGGTATGCGGATATACACAGGGCCTTCATATTCGACAGCCGCTTTTACCACTTTTTTTGTCTCTATGCCGTCAACAGGAGACAGAACAGTCATATTCGGTATCGCCCTCATTATGGCAACATCCTCAATCCCCTGATGAGTCGCACCGTCACCGAAATCTGAAATCCCGCAGCTTGAACCTATAATCTTAACGTTTACCCTGCCGATACATACGCTCACGCGAATTTGGTCATAAGGCCGGCCGGCCGCAAAAACTGCGAAAGAATTTACAAACGCAATCTTGCCGCTCAGCGCCAAACCCGCCGCTACAGAGACCATATTCTGCTCCCCGATACCCATCTCAAAGAAACGCTTAGGGAACTCCTGCTCGAAAAGACGCGTCATAGTAGATTTACTCAGGTCCGCGTCTAATGCCACGATTCGTTCATTTTCTCTGCCCAGCTCTACAAGCGTCTCGCCATATACCTTTCTGCAATTTTGCATATTCATTTACAATCATCCTCAAATAGTTGTCGTGCTGTTTCATGCTGCTCCTCTGTCATTATTCCATGATGGAACTCTGCCTTACCTTCAGCAAAAGGCACACCCTTGCCTTTCACGGTATTAGCGACAATCATAACCGGTGCTCCCTTAACTTTGTCGGCTTCGTCCAGCGCATCGGTTATTTGACTGACGCTGTGTCCGTCGATTTCCAACACGCACCAGCCGAATGCCTTCCATTTTTCACCGTGCGGATTGGTATCATATCGCTCGACAATAGGCCCCGTTGCCTGGACGCGGTTTTTATCAAAAATCGCCACAAGGTTGTCTAACTTATAAAAAGCCGCCGTCATCGAGGCCTCCCATATCTGCCCCTCGGCGACCTCTCCATCTCCCACAATGCAGTAAACTGTATAGTCCTTTTTATCGAGTCTTCCCGCCAGTGCTATTCCGCAGGCAACGCTCAGCCCCTGTCCGAGCGAGCCGGTGTTCGCTTCGATTCCCGGCATTCTCAACATCTCAGGATGTCCTTGGGCTATTGTGCCGAGTTCTTTTAAAGTGCTCAATTCTTTTTTCGGAAAATATCCGCACTCGGCTAAGGCCGCGTATTGCGCCAATGCAGCATGACCTTTGCTTAGCACCAACCTGTCCCTGTCTGGCCATTTCGGCTCTTTGGGATTATGGCGCATCTTGTGAAAGTAAAGCACTGCGACAATATCAGCGATTGAGCACGACCCGCCTAAGTGGCCGGGCTTGCCCGCCCCAATCATCATCACAATATCATAACGCAGCACCTTCGCCATTTTTTCTAATTCTTTTATCTTCTCTGCGGAAATTGTCATATCTGCCCTTCTCTTACCTTGTCATTCCCGCGTAGGCGGGAATCCAGTCCTTTTAAAACCTTCCTGTGAAGAAGTTGCGCTTGTCTCTGCCATTCGTCTGGCGGAATGATAACAAACAACCCCCCAACATGCAACCAAACTTTTCAAACCAATCTTACCTTTAAGGTCTTGAAAACTGGACGGTTCCGGTTTAAAATGAAGGAGGAAGTTTGTGTTTCCAGTTTTATAAAGAATGTATAATCATTGATGGACCGCATATAAAAATACCTTTATGATTGAATTGAGCGAAACAACAAAAGAAAGATTAGAGGCATTATTCCCCAAAGAATCCTGGGAGGAAGCGAAGCTGGTTCTTGAAGAAAAATGCGGTGACAATATTCCATTCTGTGAAAAAAACGACAAATACCAAATGGAGAGAATAAGATTCGCGGCCTTAAAATTAAGTGACGGAAACATCGAGAAGCTTTATGAAGCTGTGAGTATGGCTCAGGTCGATTGGCGAGATTTATTAATGGCAGCAGGGTTTGGTGAAGATATCGAGGCCTACAAAAAGTGGATAATTTAAAGAAAGTGCGAGCTAACAGGGCAAATTTACTCTGACTGGTTCTCACGTGGCAATAAAAAAACCACCCCCGGCGTCCCGAGTGAAACCGAGGGGTCCCATCTTTCTAACGACTATTTCGCTTGTCCTGCCTCCTGCTCGGACACCTTACGCTTCACTATTCACTAACGACTAAACCGCTTGTGTGCGAAGTTCACCCTGTGGGCGAAGACCCTCGACCGATGCAATTCTACATTCTAAATTCCCTTCGGCGGCCTCCGGCAGCACCGCGCAAGCTTTTCTTCGTCGCCATTCAATATAGTTATTTATTTCGATGGTAAGAATTTTTTTAATTCTTCATCAGCCGATAGGTCATCATAAAGTTTCTTCTTGGGACCTTGGAGGTCCCCCTCATTATGAAGTTCAATTGCTCGCTTGAGTTTCTTGAATTTTGTATATCCTTCGAGTGTCTCCCGCAAGTAATGAAGCGGCGTTTCGCCGCTTTTTCCTTTGCCGCCTATCTCTTCAAGCAACTTGGCAACTTTTTTATCTACCTCCCATCCTTTAGGTTCCTTATACTTGCGCTCAATTTCAAGGACAGCATAGCTACATTCCCTAAATCCCTTATCATCACCCTTAACAATCCTCAGATTCTTGTCAAGAAAGAGTTCTTCATCAACAGGATTCCTGAAGCATACGTAATAACCCGGCTGTAATAATTTGTGTCCTGTGGTTTCTTGCCCAATTTCCAATTGTATTTTTTCGTCTATAATGCGGTCGTGATCATTGAGCTGGTCGAGAAGCTTTAAAAGGGTCGGTGCCGCAAATGCCACAGCTCCTGCGTAGATGGCTATCACTGGAAAAGCTACCGCAGCACTGCTCGCCATCTCACGTACACCGCTAATTAATTTTTCCGGAATCTTATCAATATCATATACTTGAATTCTTAGTGTGAGAGTATGGTCTTCCTCAGGATTAAAATCACGCTTTGAAAAAACAATATCATTAAAGAAAGGGCCTTGCCAATCAAGTTCGACGTTATCTTCCATAAAATGGAGCCGTTGCACTGGCGGTTCATCGCCAAACTGGTAAGTTGTTGCTATTAAGACATCGTTTTTCTTCTTGGAAAACCACTCGTCTTTATCTTCGTTTTCCAAAATCAAAACACCACGAACACGGACGGTAATAGGATCAGCTTCCTCAAATAGGGATTCTTCCGGAAAAAGTTCATCCATTCGAGTTAACTTTGTTTTTAATCCTATTTTACGAGATGCGCCCCATTTTCTAAACTTGGCCATGATTAACCTTCTTTCTTAAGCGGCTCCTGACCACAGGTCAGGCAGCCTAACACAGTTTATATTTCAATAAACCAATCCCACCCAGAACACAAAGTCTCCTTTCTCTGCGCCTTCGGAGCGGTGCATGCATAGAAATTACAACATCGGTTCTAAAGTAGAGGTGTAGGAGCAGGGGTAATTATTGGTAGAGAACTTCGGCTTTTTAGAGAAAAATGCGAAAATTTAATCCGTTCCACTGAACGGGCATCTGCCAACTTGCCCTGCCTGCCCTATGAGATGCGCCGTCTGCTATCTCTTTGGGGCGGGCACCGCGCAATCCGCGTCTAAAAAATTCCATGTTAATCTGGGTAATTTCTGCCCGAACTTTCCTACGAACTACGAACAATGAACAACGAACTGAATTTTTCCGAAATTTTCAAACATTTGTGAATAATTTTCGCGCCGCGTCAGCTAACAAACTCTTCGCATTCGCAATCGCATAATCCAGGTCCATTGTTTCATCTGATAGCCCAATTGCATCTGTAATCCCAAAATCCCGCCACTGTTGTTCCGACAGCTCAATCCTTCCAGCGATAACTCCAACCCTTACTCGGTTTTGTATAGCAGCTTTTGTAACCCCGGATATGACTTTACCTTGCAGTGACTGTGAATCAAACCGTCCCTCGCCTGTAATGACCCAGTCTGCATCGCTGATTTCTTCTGTTAAACCGCTCTCCCGTATAATTGTCTCAACCCCGCTGACCAGCTTCGCATCCATAAAGGCAACCGCACCTGCTGATAGTCCTCCCGCCGCACCGCTTCCGGGGATTTTGTCTATTTGTCTTCCCAGTTGTTGTTTCACTATCTCGGCAAGGTGATTTAATCCGGATTCGAGCCGTTCGACCACTTCAGAAGTTGCGCCCTTTTGTGGGGCAAATATCCTGGCAGCTCCATTTTCGCCGCAAAGCGGGTTGTCAACATCACATAGAACTTCAATCTCCGGCAAATCCAGTTCATCAGGTCTGATTATCTGAGCAATGTATTCCAACTGTCCGCCGCCAAAACCAATTGTGTTGCCATCTGAATCCAGAAACTTCCATCCCAGTGCCTGAGCTGCACCGACTCCGCCATCTACGGTGGCGCTTCCGCCGACCGCCAGCAGAATCTTGTCAGCACTATGGTCCGCGGCCGCCCGAATGAGTTGGCCTGTGCCAAAGGTGGTTGTTTTGAGGGGATTTGTTTGCCCCGAACTTAACAATTCCAGGCCGCTTGCCTTTGCCATTTCTACCAGAGCAACCTTTGTATCCGGGAAAAATGCAAATCCAGCACTGGCCTGCATTTGCGGCAACGGGCCCATAGCTTGTGCCTCAATCCATTCTCCTTTGCGTGCAGCCATCATGGCTTCTGCCGTTCCTTCTCCACCGTCAGCCATTGGAATACTGACAATCTTAAGTTCAGAATTAATAGACAATAAAGTGTCTTTTACAATCTTACAGGCACAAACTGCGCTGATACTCGATTTAAACGAATCCATCGCAACTATGACCTTCAATTTGTTTACCCTCTAAAGAATTTTGACAATAAACAGGATTTAATGTAACAAGGATGTCAAAAGAATTCAACTGCCTAAGATATTAAGATAACGTCGAATCTTATGTGTAAGTTTCGTTTTGTGGTAACAGCAGGATGATACGACGCTGCCGCTATACTGAGTAGAGGAAGTAACACACATAATATAAGTGGTGTGAATGGCTTAGCATTTTGCCGTCCGTCCCTATTTATATTGGTTCATGAGCTTTGTAAAATCGTCAAACAAATAGTTTGAGTCATGTGGCCCTGTGGTGTTAATCTTTTTTGCCGTAGAGCCAGTCTGCGTCGGCTAATTTGTAAACGGTGATTTCATCAGGCTTGAAGAATAATTTGATTTCGTATTCGGCCGATTTGCGGCTGTCAGAGCCATGGACAAGGTTGTATCTTGTTGAACAGCTAAAGTCGCCTCGAATGCTGCCCGGCTCAGCGTCATAGCCGAAAGTAGCACCCAGCATCTTCCGTACCATATCTATAACACCCTTAGCTTCCCATACCATTACGAGTACCGGTGACGAAGATAGATATTTTACTAAAGCTTCGAAAAACGGTTTGTCTTGATGGACAGCATAGAGCTGGTGGGACAGCTCTTCAGAGACTTGCATAAATTTTGCGGCAACGAACTTAAAGCCTTTTTTTTCGAATCGCCCAATTATCTCCCCGGCTAAGTGCCGTTGTATGCCATCCGGCTTGATAATAATTAAAGTGCGTTCTACCATTCTCGTATGCCGGTGCTCGTACCTCGTTTTTTCAACTCGTTAGTCAAACGGTGATTTGCGACTACATTCCCCTGGGGACAATGTAAATCTCGACTCGTCTGTTTTGTGGATTGCCTTTTTTGTTAGGCTTATTCGGCGCAATCGGCCGGAATTCACCAAAGCCTCGTATGCTCATACGCTCCGAGTTCACATTGCTGTTCGACATTATGTCCAGCACGGATATTGCTCTGTGAGCCGACAGGTGCCAGTTGGTCGGATGTTTTGCACGGGTCGCAGGCTTGCCAATACGAATATCATCGGTGTGGCCGGCAATTATAACATCGAATTTTTTGCCCTGTTCTGAATTCAGAATCTTACATAGGGACTTGACTACTTCACCAGCCGCAGGTGCCACCTTGTCACTGCCACTTTCAAAAAGCAAATCGCTCTTGAATTTAACTATCCCTCGGCTTGAATCATACGCAACCATTTCCTTATCCTTGGCAAAATCCTCCAGCATAGTGCTCAGTTCCACCGGCAGCGATGCTCCGCCGTAAAGCAATTGCTGCTGCATCGAAGAAATCAACACCTTCTTTTTCCCAAGGTTCTCTTCGAGCGCAGCAATTTTTTGCTGCAGTGCATTTACCTCGATACCGCCGCGGCTTTCAGCAGTCTCGAGTTTTCTTTTTAACTGTTCAAGCCTGACCTTGGTAGTTTGTACTTCACTCTCAAGCTCAGCTATCCGTTTTTGCTGTACGTCGTTCTGGATTTTGAGGTCCTTTAGCTCTGGGCCGCAGCCGTTTAGCAGTACGAGACAAATACATAAAAGAAAAAACACCGAAAGTTTGACAGTTCGCATTGTTCCATCCTTTCCAAGAAATTCAAGACGGGTAAACTTCCTTTTGGCCGTCCTATAAAATATACAAGTAATTTATTTGTAAGCTATTACAGCCGGCCAACTCCTTCATTTTTCAACCACGCCTATAAATAAAACCTATTTGTATTTGTCCGTCAAGAATAAACTTTCAAAATATATGCAGCCCTCATCAGTAGCTTTTTTGGTCAAAAAAGTGCACGCTAACTATCCTTTTTTGCGCAGCAAAACGGCCCTTTTGTCTGCTCAAAAAGGGCCGAAATAAACCAACCTTTAGAGATTCTTAAGCGTTTTCGCTTTCCGGTTCCGGCACCGGCAGCGGAGTTTCTTTGGTTTTCTTGGCTTTTTTCTTCTTAACTGCTTTACCACCTTTGCCGCTGAGCATAAAAGCCACGCCGACTATCAAGCCCGCTGCCAGAACAGCCCCGAGCACGATATACCATATTAGCCTTTGTATTGCTGTCAGAATTGCAGGCATCATATTGTTGAAACCCGCCACCGCCACTATCGCAGTATAAATAATGGCCAACAGCGGCAAAAGCAGCATAAGCCCGAAGGCGTCACTTATCACATCCGGCGCCGGCTCGGCATACGCCTGAACTATTGCCGCTGCCTCCAGACCGGGTTCTGGTTCAGCAAGCCCTTCGTCCGGCATCAATTGTTCCGCCTCGGCGGCTACCTCCACCGCTGAAGCTTCAGATGCCTCTTCTTCACCCTCAGGAGTGTAAATTTCATCGAGAATGCCACCTAATGAAGTGTCATCAGCCTGCAGTGAAAGGTCTAACAACCCTGAACCGCTGCCGAAGGTATCAAGATTTACGTCTTCTTCGATTTCTTCCAATGATGCTTCGCCCGACGCAGCTTTGGTCTCGCTCAGCGTATCATCTGCTAATAACCCTTCGTCCGGTACAACTTTGGTCTCGCCCAGTGTATCGTCTGCCAGTTTGTAATCGCCGTCTGTTTCACCCAGGACTTCGACTCCTTCACCGGTCATAGCGGTGGTATCAGCCCCAGCCGTCTCGCTTTCTTCGGCTGGACTTTCACTTGACTCCGGTGCCAGAGAAATCTCATCTCCCTCTGTTGCCTGTTCTGCTTTAGCCGAAGCTCCTTTCGATGCCGCCATACTTGTGTCGGACATCAGTGCTTCAACTTCATCAACCTTAAACAGCAAATTCGGGCCGTCACGAAACTCACGCAGCCTGCCCTGCTTGATTATCTCTTTTACTTCTTCCTCTGTTTTATTGAGTTTCGAGGCAACCTCTTGTAATGAATAAAACATACCAGCCATAATTACTTATCCTCCTGAAAGCTGTTCTTTTACCTTCTTACTCTTTCTTAATACTTACCAGAAAACTTCGAAAATCTTTACTTTCTTTCCTAACCAACAAAATCTTACTCATTGGGTTCGGCTACTTCCACAGTATTTACGTCTGAATCCTGTTGTTTTTCTTTGACCTGTTTTTGCATCTGACTACCCAAATCTTCCAGAAGTATCCTCACCTGTTCCGGTTTCGGTTCAGCTGTGTTGTACTGCTTCAGCAGTCTATCGTACTGCCAGCTCCGGGCAGCAAATAATCTCAACCGGTTGTGGGCCGGACCTCGGCTGTTTAGCTCGTATATCCACAGTGTCTGGCCGACCGTATCCACCATTGCAAGCCCGTACTTGTCCCGTTCGATTTGAATGGGAACTACTAAAATTTCACCGTTGCTGTTGGCTTGCAGTTCCGCTTGAGCGTTTGCTGGCGAGCCGAACTTACTACCTATAAAAAATAAAACCAGCACACCCAGAACAACAAATGTCGAAAGCAACCACCGTCTTTCAACTCCGGATACCATAATCTTTAGACTCTTTACGCCCCAAAAAACAGCTTTTATACAAGAATTATATCTTAATTTTTGTAAAGATGCAAGCTATTTTTTAACGAAAATACTGTAAGTTAATGCCTGAAAGCTGATTTCGCAGCTCCCTTCTGCCCAGGCCAAAAGCACGATTTTATTGCAGCGATGGCCTGTTTCGTGTAGAATGTCTTAGCCGATGGGCATTATCTCACTTTTCGGGGTGTAGCTCAGCTTGGCCAGAGCGCCTGCTTTGGGAGCAGGAAGTCGCTGGTTCGAATCCAGTCACCCCGATTTCCACAACCTGCCCCTCACAAAGCACTTGCCCTTCGTTTTTCACTTACTTAATTTCCCCATTGCGAGGCGAAATAGTCTCAGGTATTGGTCTTGTGTTTATTTTCGTGGGGAGTTTGGTGTAGGAGATGTCCCACGACAATAATAATGACCAGTAAGACCATAAGGACCATAGCGGCGTATGGACTATAGGATGCCATCTGGTCAAGCAATTGACGCAGAAAAAAGGCCCAACCGAAGATTGCCACACAAGTTCCAGCCAGCACTGCGGTCATAATAACCCAGACTCGCAGGTTTAGCAGAAATCCAATCACACAACCAACTACCGGACCGGTCATCCAGAAGGGAAACCAGACGAAAACAAATAGCCCGATGATACCATACTTTTGGACTATATCCTTTTTGGCTTCTGCTGCATTGCGAATACGCTGTAATATATTCTTGAGCCAGTTAATCACCAATAGTCGTCGCCAACTGAACACAAAAAGTGGATAGAAAATAAGAACCAGAATTGTTTCAATTGCTATGCACATTGGGATGACCATGCTGTGTTTAAGGTCCAGGGAATATCCGAAGGCCATACCGGCGGCTCGGCCGAAGATGATTTGAGTAGCGGTCATACCAACAAGAACTTGGGAATCCTCCGGGGAAAATAGCATCTTAATCCCGAGCCATAAAGCGTATATAAATGCCAGAGCGACTCCGGCCATTAAAAGACGGCCCTCGGATTGCGTTAGAAGGGTTATTTTTAGCTGTTTCTTTTGCTCCGAGTTCAATTCGGTTGCTGGTTGTTCAGTTTTGTCTCCCATGCCTTCAGTATCCAATCGTGGAGCAAATGGCAATTAACTATTTTAACTGATATTTTTCTACACTGCACGCTTTATATACATAACTAAGTATTCCAAATCGGCTATCAGATACAAGGTTTTTCTGAATTCCAATAACATTATCCGCTGATTCGGTAATACTCTTTCCTATATCAGAACATTGGCTATCTCGCTTTGCATCCGGACGTAAACGGCAAAATTGTGGAATTTTCCTGACATTTGACGGTTGTGGTTTTTGTGGAAATTACCGAGCTGCGATGAGCAGGCCAAAAGACCAAAAGCCACAACCAGAACTGTTAACATTTTTGTAGTTTTCATTTTATTCTCTTTCCATAAAAGTTTTTATGTTTTTATAGTGCACCCTGCGCATACCGATACTTTCTCACAGAATCTCACACAATTAAGCTGGTAGAATCGCATGCTTTCTCCTCCTTTTAGTGCCTTGAAAGGTGATGGAATTCTATGCTTTTACACCCCTCTGTCAAGAATATTCTTGAAATGCTTTTGGGAAATCCTGAATTTGAAATCCCGCTATCGGCGGTCGCCCTCAGCCACCACCGCGCAACGAGCATCCGGCATCCAATGTCGAGTTTTTGCTTTACTCTATGGTCGCAATCGGCAATAATACCGTCTTATGAAAAAACCACTGTCACATCTGCCAAAACACAAACAGGATGAGCTAAAGCTGATAAAGGCTCTTATCCTCGAAAAAATCCCGGATGTCCGAATGCTCGTCCTTTTCGGCTCATACGCCCGCGGCAACTGGGTCGAAGATATACATACCGAAGGCCACACCACCCATGTATATGAATCCGACTTCGATATACTCGTCGCCACCAAATCGAAAAGAAGCGCCGAAGATTCCGACCTCCACGACCGCGTAGAAAAAGCTATCAATGCAACAAACAAGGTCAAAACGCCTCACAGTATAATCTACCATACATTCAGCTACGTCCGGCATATGGTTACTGAAGGCCGGTACTTCTTTACAGACATAAAAAAAGAAGGAATCCACCTCTACCGCACGGGCAAACACAGTCTCGGAAAAGCAAAAATACTAACTCCCCGGCAAAGAAAACAAATCGCACAGGATGATTTCAAACAATGGTTCAAAAACGCAAAGGGGTTTTATAAACACTTTGAGTATGCGTTAAATGACCGTGATTACAAAAAGGCGGCTTTTATGCTTCATCAGGCCACCGAGTGTTTTTATTCCGTGGTTACATTGGTTTTTATCAATTACCGTTTCAGGACACACGACATTGAATTGTTGGGCATAAAGGCCGTAAGTTACGACACCGAATTTGCGTTAGCGTTCCCGCGTGAAACCGCTCAGCAGCGCAAGGCCTTTACATTATTGAAGAAGGCTTATGTTGACGCTCGTTATAAGAAGGATTACAAAATCACAAAAAAACAGTTGGAATACTTGGCCGAGAGAGTAAAGATATTACAGAAATTTACAAATAAAATTTGTAAAAAGAAGATTGGATCATTTAAATAAATATCCCTTAAGGAGAAAGCAAATGGCGAAAAGAAAGGAAACAGTAACAAGAGTAATTGATGGTGATACTTTCCGAACGAGTTGTCGGAAACACTCCATTAGACTAGCAAATACCGACGCTCCCGAAAAAGGCACAAAGGGGGGAGCTAGTGCCACAAAACAACTCAAAAGGCTGATACAAGGCAAGAAAGTTGAAGTCAAAACTGTAGCCCGAGATACCTATGGAAGAGCTGTTGCTAATGTTAAGATCGGAAATAAATCAGTGAATAAAGCTATGTCCAAACGCACAAGAAAATAGTATTTTCAATTTCTACAACTTGTGCCTTTTGTACTGCTTACATTTAGCAGGTCTTAAGACAGTATGCGAATTCCCTCGCTCAAACCAGAATTTGATAGCTTCTTTACCAGTATGACCCAACACACGGATTTACTGGTTAAAATAATTAAAACCACAAGAATTGTATTACCACCGCGCGAGAAAAAAGAAATCTTAACAAAGCTTATGCAATCCGAAAAAAAACAAATTCACGAGGCCTTTGTGTTAAAAATTTGCGCTGCTTGGGAAATTTTAGCAGAAAACATATTTGTCGAATGCCTATCTCATAATACATCAAAGTACGCTACGTCTAAAGGGTTCATATTGCCTAAGAGACTAACGAGAAATACATGCAAAGGACTTATCTCCGGTCTTAGTTATTTTGTTTTCCGAAACATGCAAGACCTAAAGGGCAAGGCAAACAAATTTCTCGAGGACCGTTGCAATCCATTTAGAGAAGTTCCAAATGATGTGAGCAAAAAAATCGATGAATTTTACCAAATAAGGAATTATATAGCACATCGTAGCGATACTGCGAAACAATCTCTTAAAAGGATGTATAAAGAAACCTATAAAATGAGATTTCGCCCTGTCGGCAACTTCCTTTTCGATATGGTTGAATTTGTTGAATCTGGCGAAAGAGGAAAAGAAATTCGCTTTGCAAATTACAGTAAGGCTTTTGAAAAAGCAGCAGATGAAATGGCTATATTTCTCGGTATTAGATAACCCGCAGGACAAGCCTCAGGCCTCGCCGTTTTTATTTCCCCCCAATTCTTATTTTATAACTACCAAGAACGAAATTATCCTCCCAATTCTCGCCAAACACAACCCAATTTTTTCCGCCAACCTCGCGACTCACCCCGCATTTGCTGAAATACTATATTAGTATATATGCATATACTAATATACTTTCTGGTACCACCCAGCAAAACCCGCAAACCTCAAAATCCGCGCCAATTCTGTGACTAATTTTTCTTCGTGTTTTTTATACCTTCCTTTCCTCGAGTCACGAGGGCCGAGCGACGAGCCACGTGTTAAAATTTTCGAATATTTTTGAACGTTTTATACTAGTTTTCGAATATTTCCATATAGTTTTTGTACGTTTCTATGCTTTTTTCGAACGTTTCTATACAGTTTTCAAACGTTTTCGAATATTTTCGAACGTTTGCTCGTAAACACACACCGTTACCCCCTTAGAGGCCATTTTATGAAAAGACTTGTTCGCATTTTTTCCTCTCCCAAATTATCAGTTAACCAATTAACTATTTAACCGGTTTTTGTAGGCGGTCATTGCAGCGTCTAAAACGGCTTTTACAGCCACATTGTGCTTTTTTGCAGCGGAAATGCAGCCTGAAAACTCCGGCTTGGCATTTACAACCTTCCCGTCTAATATGCCGGTCTTTATTCTTATTTCGCCGAATTCAGTCTGGACGGTAACAAGCTCTCTTGCCAGTTTACTCCTTTGCAGAATCTGCCTTCTAACCCCGAACGTAAGTCCTTCTTTGAAAAGGACTTGTTCCAACTGTTGAATATCTTCGATTTTGCAGATAACAGATATTTGCTCAGCAGGCCGACCCTGTTTCATATAAATCGGCGTAGTAAAAACATCCAGCGCCCCCTGCCCGAATAGTTTCTCCGTTACGGAACCGACTAATTCGCCGCTTACATCATCGATATTAGTCTCAAGCAAACAGACAGAATCAGCATTCGCTTCCGCCTCATCTGTAATTTGGCCCAGAATCAGCCGCAGAACATTAGGGAATTTCTCCGATTCCAACGAGCCTGCTCCATATCCTATTGCCTCGATTTTCATCGCCGGCAGAGGGCAAAACCGGTCAACCACAGTTGTCAAAATTGCCGCTGCAGTGGGAGTTAGCAGCTCAAGCTGTGCCGGCCCGCCGGCAATTGGAACGCCCTTGAGCAGTTCTGTTGTCGCAGGTGCGGGGACCGGTATCAACCGGTCGGCACACTTAACTGTGCCGCCACCCACACTCAAGACTGAGCAATATACATTACCAACGCCCAAAGCCTCCAAACCAATGGCCGCAGAGACAATATCAACAATTGAATCAAGGGCCCCCACTTCGTGAAAGTGGACATCGTTGGGGTCTTTGCCGTGAACGGCTCCTTCAGCCTGGGCGATTTTTTCAAATACGGCGATTGCCGTTTTCTTGGCTTGTTCGCTTATTTTGCTCTGTCTGATGATTTCAGCTATCTGCCCGAGATTTCGATGCTTATGTTCTTTCGGCACAACAGGTAAGAAGCTAAGCGCCCTTAAGCCGGCACGGCTGGTTTCGGTTATTTTTATATCGAGGTTTTTCAGACCAAGCGTTGCGAGCTGGGCTTTTAGAAATTCGGCATCGAGCCCGGCATCGAGCATAGCAGCAACTATCATATCGCCGGCGGCACCGGCAAAACAATCAAAATAAGCTATTTTCATAACTGTAACCTCATACCTATGGCAGAGCTAAAAGCAGTAATCTTACAGCAATTATCCACGAAAAAAACTTTTCTTCAAGCACAAATACGGATTTTGGTTTGTGGTGGAGCAGGTTAAAAGGGGATGTTTGGCTCTGTTTCTTCCTTGCTTTTCAGCCAGCGTAACGTATAATAGTATCAGCTTTTGCGGAATTCTATTGCAAGAGCAAAAAGAGGAGATATAGAGAAATGAGGGTGAGCAAGTCTTTGAGCTTCTATAAATCTTACTTACAACGGTATCCGTGCGCAATCTGTGCGCTATAAATATTAACGGTTTTTGAGAGGAGTAAAAAATGGACACGAAAGAAAAAAGAACAAAAGTTGTAGCCGGTGTGTTGGTTTTAGCCGGCCTTTTAGGGGTTTTGACTTTGGCCACGGCCGGGGATTTGGAGCCGAGCGGTCCGCCGGCGCCGACGATGAAGACGCTGGATGAGGTCGAGCCGAGGATACCGATTCATGCCTCGGATTTGCCGCTGACAATCACTGAACCCAACTCGTATTATCTGGCGGAGGACATACATTTTACGAGCACGTCCAACCACGCTATTACTATCGGATGCAATGACGTGACGATTGACCTGATGGGCTACACTCTCAAAGGGCCGGGTTCGGGAACAAAGTGCGGCATCTATATGGATGGCCGCAGCAATGTGGAAATCCGCAACGGCACAGTTCGGGGCTTTTACTATGGTATCCACGAGGCCGGCATCTCGGGCCAGGACCACCGGGTCATTGATGTCCGGGCCATCTCTAATGGTCAACGTGGTATTTCTCTCAGGGGCAGTGGCCATCTGGTCAAGGACTGCACGGCAAGTAACAACGGACATTCGGTTGACGGCTATGTCTACGGCATCTATGTTGATTTCCGCAGTACGGTAACCGGCAACACACTTTACTACAACGGGAGTTCGGCTATTGGCGATTACGTCTACGGCATCTACGCCGGCTCCGGCTGTACGGTAACCGGCAACACGTCCAATGAAAACGGGAATTCGGCTATTGGCACTGTCTACGGCATTTGTGCCAACGCCTGCAGCACGGTGACCGGCAACACGGCCTACAACAACGGACGTTCAGCTACTGGCAACGCCCGAGGCATCTATACCTACTCCGGCTGTACGGTAACTGGCAACACGGCCAACTACAACGGAGTTATGGCTACTGGCAGCTCGGTCTACGGCATCGGTGCCGGCACCGGCTGTACGGTAACCGGCAACACGGCCTACAGCAACGGGAATCCGGCTACAGGCACTGTCTATGGCATCTATTTGACAGGAAACAATCTTGTAGACCAGAACACGGCATATAATAACGACGGGACGAACATGGATACTACCAAAGCCAACTGCACCTATGGCATCAACCACGCTCCGTAATAAGTCGGGCAAATCCCGAATAAAAATGAAAGGTAAAACGATGTATTCAATGAGATTGCGATTAGTACTGTTCGTTTTGACAATATTGTTCTTAGCCATAGTTTCCTCAGCAGAGAATATTGACCCTTATGAAGATGGAAGCCAATATACTTACGGCGAAAATGTCGGCTGGCTTAACTTCGAGCCGAACCAAGGACCCGGCGTCACCGTAAGCAAAACGGAACTTACCGGCTACGTATGGGCGGAAAACATCGGCTGGATAAATCTGTCGCCTGCATCCTATGGCGGTGTGGTCAACGATGGTTCAGGCAATCTCTCCGGCTACGCCTGGGGCGAAAACGTCGGCTGGATAAATTTCGGTCCTGCCGACGGCGGAGTAACCATCGACCTTGACGGCAACTTTAGCGGCTGGGCGTGGGGCGAGAATATAGGCTGGCTCAACTTTAATTCCGCCGACCTTTACGGTTATAACGTTAAAGCATGCAAGGTAAACTTCGAGGACCTGGCGAACTTCGTGGATGACTGGCTCGAAAGCGGCACCGGCCTGCCCGGTGATTTGAGCGGCAACGATGAGGTTGATTTCGTTGACTACAGCATCTTCGCCGATTATTGGCTCGATTATTGCCCGGACGACTGGGCACTGAAATAATAGCTGGGATTATTCTGTATTCCCGAACCAGCTACGGTTTTACTGCATGGTTTTGGTGCGGAATCATTTTATGTATTTTTCAGCGCCGGTGGTTTTGACGAGCTCATACTGCGGCGCCAAAGTTATTAAAATCGCCTCGGTTTCCGGTATTTCTTCGATTAAAGCAAGGCCTTCCTCAGCCCCCATCACGTCGACCGCTGTTGCCAAGGCGTCGGCATCAATGGCGTTTTGGGAAATAATAGTTACGCTCGATAAACCCTCTGTACCCGCTCCGGTCTGCCGGTCAATAATGTGGCTGTACTTTCCGCCTTGAATTTGTGTAAATCGACGATAGCCGCCGCTGGTAGCAACTGCGGCATCGGTCAAATGCAAAACCAACAAAGGCGTGCCGGCATCAAAACCATCTTTCGCTTTATCAGGGTCCTGCAGGCCGATTCGCCACCTGTTTTGGCCCGCCGATGGCAAACCAAAGCACCGAATGTCACCTCCGATATCAACCATTCCACCGGCTGCCCCGGCCTTTTGCATTGCTTCAACGGCTTTATCAATCGCATACCCCTTCGCTATCCCGCCCAAATCCACTTTCATACCTTCTACTGCAAATCGCACACTCGTTTCATTTGCATCGAGGTAAAGTAGCTCGCAGCCGACCTTAGAACGAGCCTCAGAAAGCTCGGCGTCGTCAGGAACAGAATTTGCCTCGGCAGCCGAACGCCAAAGGTCCACTAAAGGGCCGACCGTAACATCGAATGCCCCGCCGGTAAGCTCGCTGAACTCAACGCCTCTCCGTAAAACCTCATACGTTGATTTGCTAACCGCAACTGCCCGCCTGAACCCATCCCGGTTCAACTCGCTTACTTCCGAATCGCCTTTATAGCCGCTCATCAGCTCGTCAATCTTTCCAATTTCTGCAAAAGCAGCTTCAATGCACCCCCTGGCTGTGTTTGAATCTGCCGCTACGGCAATGACGCGGGCGAATGTTCCCATCACCACGCGCATCCCGCTGTCAACATCAACCCGACCGGCAGTCCAAACTGATTTGTCTTTAGCAGGAGCATAAAAATACAACGCTGCAATAAAAAAACCACAAACAATAATTTCAATCGCAATCCGATATTTCCTGCTCATAAAAACCCTTTCAGCGCACGGAATTTGATAATTGATAATCGAACAATAATCAATAGAAAATAACCAATAATCAATCTATAATGTCCCTGTGAACAAAAAAGAAGTAATAATATTAGCTGAGCGGGTAGAACAGGAGTTCCTGCCGTTCGTTCGCAGGCCGAGCAGATATATCGCCGGCGAAATAAACCAAATCAAAAAAGACCTCGCAAAATGCGAGCTTACCGTCGCACTTTGCTTTCCCGACATATATGAAATCGGGATAAGCAATATGGGCTTAGCGATAATATATGATATTCTAAACAGCCTTGACGGCGTAGCCGCCGAGCGCGTCTTTGCGCCCTGGATTGATGCAGAAAAAATCCTAAGGGATAAAAACATCCCGCTATTTAGTCTCGAATCGAAGGTGCCGTTGAAGAGCTTTGACGTTATCGGCTTTAGTCTGACAAACGAGCTGTGCTATACAAATGTGCTCAATGTTCTCGACCTGGCTGGTCTCGAGGTCAGAAGCAGCAAACGCAACGAAAACGACCCGCTGATAATCGTCGGCGGCGGTATGGCAAATTGCTGTGAGCCTGTGGCTGATTTTCTGGACCTGTTCGTGCAGGGCGAAGGCGAAGAAGCGGTCGTGGAATTAGCTGAACTTATAAAATCTGAAAAACAGGCAGGGACACTGAAAAAAGATATCTTTGTAAAAGCCGCCGAAAAATTCGAATGGGCTTATGTCCCGGCCCTTCATAACTCAAAACCCAAAACTCAGAATTCAAAAATAGAAAATGCCGTTGTAAAAGATTTTGAAAATGCACCCGTGCCGTTTAAACCAATGGTTCCGTTCACGCAGGCTGTTCATGAACGAGTCAGCGTTGAGATTATGCGCGGCTGTCCACACCGATGTTTATTCTGCCAGGCCAGTTTTTGCAGAAGGCCTGTTCGCTGCCGTAGCGTCAAAAAAATAACAGAAATCGCCAAGGCCTGTTACGAGGCAACCGGCTTCGATACGATAGGTCTGCTTAGTTTATCAACGGCCGATTATCCAGACCTCGAAGAATTGATAGCCAAACTGAACGAGTATTTTCGAGACAAGCACGTCGGGCTTTCTGTGCCGAGTTTGCGTGTCGACCGACAGTTAAAATTACTTCCGAAATTGGTAACCTCAGTGAGAAAAGGCGGATTGACAATAGCCGTTGAAGCCGCCAGCGAAAGATTAAGAGAGATTATCAATAAACCTCTGAAAGACGAAGATTTGTTTGCCGCCGCAGAGGAGGCCTACAGAGCAGGCTGGCAACGGCTGAAACTATATTTTATGGTCGGCCTGCCGGGCGAAACTGAAGAAGACATAAAAAACATCGCAGCACTTTCACTTCAATTAGCAAAACTGAGAAAGCAAATAGATGGAAAGACAGGGCAAATCAACGTTACCATAAGCTGGCTTGTCCCCAAACCGCACACACCTTTCGGTTGGCTCGGGCAGAAACCAAAAGCGTATTTCGAGAATGCAAAGAAGATAATACTCGATGAAAAAAGGAAACTCAGAGCGAAATTTTTGCATTTTAAGTTCCACAATATAGAGCGCAGCGTGCTCGAATCAGCAATAGGCCGAGGCGACAGGTGCCTATGCGACGTCATCGAAGAAGCCTGGGCGAACGGAGCAAAATTCGATTTGTGGGACGAATGCTTTAATCCTGTTATATGGCAGAGGGCATTTGAAAAATTCGGCCTCGACCTGGAAAGCTTAGCACAGAGGCAATTCAGAACTGATGATAATCTCCCCTGGGAGCATTTAGGCGGGCCGGAGAAAAAATACCTGCTCGGCCACTTAAATGAAGCAATGAACAAGGTTACCAGCCCGCCATAGGTGGGTAGTTGTTTTGATAGAACCCGCGACTGCGCTCGAGACAAGATTGGGTTTGCCCTGGCACCGCGTAGGGTGCAGGGCGAAATTGGCTTTGTTTGGGTTCGTTTTGACCAAGTGTCCATCTCTTATTTTTCACTGTAATTCGTTGTTATACTTGCGGTTATAAACATTTGACTTTTTGATAAATTGGGTTCGTTTTGCATTTTTTGTTTATTCTGATTGAATCTTCCCCCGCTCAAACGCACATAGGATAGAGGCCGCAGGGAGGCTTTTAGAAGCAGTATACTGTATTGCAGTATACTGCATACAATTATAGTTGTCGGAAGACTGCAACGGCAAATTAGTGGTTTGTGGTTCGTAGATAGTAGTTTGCTGTTTGCGGTTCATAATTATTTATCTATAAGGAGGTGTAAATAGACCTCCTCTCATAATTGGACGGACATGCGCATTTTTGCCGAAAAATTGGGAATTTTTCGGGAGCAAAAAGTCTATAAGTAATTGCAGAAAAAGGAGTAAAAAAATTTTGAAAAAATGGATTTTAGGGGTTTAACTACCAACGTTTTTGATTGCGCAGTTCACTACCTGCCAATGGCAGTTAGCGCGGTGTGGTGTCGAAAGTATATTAGTATATGCGAATATACTAATATAGCGATTTAGTAATCGGGGTTTTTAGGCAGTGGATTAGAAGCTCAATTGCGAAGTGCTTCCGGAGGCCGCGGAAGAAATTTAAAAGTCAAAGCGCAAAAGTAAAAACTGTGGAGCCGCTTCGCGGGGAGTTTTATATAAAGATTGCTGTTGCTTCCGAAAGCCGCAACGAGAAGCCTTAGTATTGCGTAGGAGTGTAACTCCGAAGCAAGTAGATATAGGGTTCGAACTGGAGGAAGCAACAGCAAAGTCGTGGTGTCCGAGCAGAAGGCAGCACAAGCAATTAAAAAAGGTTGTGGGGGATTGGGAAAGCAAGTAGAATATGGGTCCCCGATAGCGGACTAAGTGAGCAACAGTCGAGGATCTTCGCTTCGCTACGAGGGTAAAATTTATTGAGCGATGGCGGAGCAAAGACATCGCAAAGTTAATGCTTTTAAGGGCAAATTAGGAAGAGAATATGTTTATTGATGGTATAGGAATTTCAGGATATAGGAGTTTTGGAAAAGAAGTTCAAAGGATTGGGCCATTCAAGAAAATTAACTTAATTATCGGCCAAAACAATTCGGGCAAATCAAACGTTCTTAGATTTCTGAAAGATCATTACCCAAATATCGCCAAGGGCGAATCTCCCAAGCTAAAGGATGTAGATAAGCATATAGGCGATCAAATAACTGAATATTATTACGAAATTGGAATAGAGATAGATGGCGACCTTTATCAAAAGTTGATGGAACGACTGGCTCAAAGGAATCAACAAAGGTTTCGTGAGGTAATTGGTAAAATTCGAACAATTCTAACTTCGGATATACTCACAAAAGGAACCTGCCTTGCTTGGTTCCCGTATGTTGTCTCTGGAGGACGTCTTGATATTGACAAACGAATCTTTCAAAAGTTCCATGAAGCTGATATTTTCAAGACTAATGTCTGGAGTTATATTTGGACAGCAGTAACTGGCCAAACTATGGGGAGCTTATTAGAGCATTGGATACCTGAAACATTAAAAAAGCTTAATCCATCAAACTTGTCTAACGTAAATGTTTCACTTATCCCTGCGATAAGAGAAATAATTGATGGGGGTGGTGAATCAAATGATGAATTAATGAGTGGAAAAGGTCTTGTTAAGCAATTGGTAAAACTTGAAAAGCCTAGGTGGGATGAACGACATCTTAAAGAACAATTTGATAAAATCAACCATTTATTGCAAACAGTAACAGGAAATAGAACGGCAAGGATTGAAATACCCAGTGAGCAAGATATGATACAAATAACGATGGATGGCCTTACCTTGCCGCTAAGTTCTCTTGGCACTGGAACGCACGAAGTGCTTATATTGGCATATGCCGCAACTGTTCTTGAAAATCAAATACTATGTATCGAAGAGCCAGAAATTCATTTACACCCATCGTTACAGAAACAACTTTTTAATTATTTGTCAAAATACACACGTAATCAATACTTTATAGCAACACATTCAGCACACGTACTCGACATGCCTGATGTTTCTGTATTTCATATACGATTAGAAAAAGGGAAATCGATTGTAGACGTGGCTCTTACAGATTCACAAAAATCAAAAATATGTGATGAACTAGGCTATAGGGCCAGTGATTTGTTGCAAGCAAACTGTATTATTTGGGTCGAGGGTCCTTCTGACAGGATTTACATTAACCATTGGATCCGTTCTAAAGATGAAAGTTTAATGGAGGGTATTCATTATTCAATTATGTTTTATGGTGGCAGTTTATTAAGTCACTTAAGCGCAAATGAAGAAGTAATTGGGGATTTTATAGAATTAAGGCGCTTAAATAGGCATATGGAGATTGTAATTGACAGCGATAAGAAATCCGCTGACGATAAAATCAACGATACTAAAAAAAGAGTAAAAGAAGAGTTTGAGAAGAATGCTGATTTTGTTTGGGTGACTAAAGGAAAGGAAATTGAAAATTATTTAAAATCAGAGTTGATAAAGGAAGCATTAACCGACCTATATGGGGAAGAAATTAAGGTTATTAAGTACTCAGAATATAGAAATTGCATCAAGTTTCGCAAACAGAGAAATGGGGAATATAAAGTGGCGGATAAAATCAAACTTGCAAGCCGTATCGTTGAGAAAAAAGCAGATTTAAGCGTTTTAGATTTGAATGAAAAAATTGATTCTATAATCAAATATATTCGAAACTCTAATGGATTGGATTAACCGCTTTACGAAGGGGGGCTATATATTCGAGGTTATGCTTTTTTCATTCCGGGCGGCAGCTCTATTCCGACACGGCCCTGTGCCTCTTTGAAATCCGTTATAATCCTGACCGCATCTTTCGGCTCATCAACGACCGTGAAGACATTGAGGTCTTTCGGGGAAATATGATGGTGCTCTTTGAGCATCTTTTTCTTCATCCAGGCAATCAATCCTTCCCAATAGTCACTGCCCATCAAAATCACGGGGAAAGATGCCTGCTTTAATGTTTGAATCAGCACCAGCGATTCGGTAAATTCGTCCATAGTTCCGTAACCGCCGGGGAACACTATAAAGCCGTGAGCGTATTTGAGGAACATAACCTTACGGCAGAAAAAATACCTGAAATGCAGCGACAGATTCTGGTATTTGTTCGGTATCTGCTCCTTCGGCACTTCGATATTCAGGCCGATGCTTTTACCACCCGCTTTTGCAGCCCCCTTATTGGCCGCTTCCATAATCCCTCCACCGCCGCCGGTTATTACCGCAAAGCCGGCCTTGGATATTGCGAAGGCGGTTTTTTCTGCGAGTTTGTAGTACTTCCGGTCGGGCTTTACTCTTGCAGAGCCGAAAAAGGATACGGCAGGGCCTACAGTAGCAAGCTCGTCAAAACCCTCGACAAACTCAGCCATTACTCTGAATATCCGCCAGAGGTCTCTTACCGGTTTATCAGTAATATCTATCATAGAAACTGTCCTTTAGCTATACCACAGGCAAAAACACTTTACCATAAAGCTGGATTGTTTGCCGAGGGACAAAATTCGGCAATCGGGCAATTATTACAGTCGGGCTTACGTGCCTTACAAATATTTCGCCCATGAAAAATCAACAAATGACTGAATAAAGTCCAGCTCTTCTTTGGTACTATTTCGGCCAAATCGAATTCCAACTTTACCGGGTCGCTGTTTTCGGAAAGCCCAAGCCGCCGGCAGAGCCGAATAACGTGCGTATCGCAGGCTATCGCCGGCACTCCGAACGCATTGCCCAATACAACACTCGCCGTCTTTCTGCCCACGCCGGGAAGTGCTACAAGCTCCTCCATCGTACCGGGAACTTTGCCGTCAAATCGCTCGATTATCGCTGCACAGCCGTTTTTGATACTGATTGCCTTATTGCGGTAAAAGCCGGTGCTCTTAATATCCGACTCGATTTGCTTTATATCAGCTTTGGCCCAGTCTTTGGCTGATTTATATTTTTTGAACAAATCCTTAGTTACCATATTGACGCGCACATCCGTGCACTGGGCCGACAAAATCGTCGCTATTAAAAGCTCAAGAGGATTGTTAAAGTTAAGCGCAGTCTTTGCCTCAGGGTATATTTTTTTCAATACAGGTAAAATCTTTTTGACCCGCTCTGCTGCCTGTGCTTTGTTGACTTTTATCTTCGCTCTTTTTGTTGCTGCTTTTTTAGTCATAGGGTTATTTTTTCAGGGAAGTTTCTCCAAAAGCGACTTCAACTCACCGGCGAAAGACATACCGCGCCACCTGGCCGATTCTTTCTCACCCGGCACAAACAGCATACTGACCGGCACACCTGGCTCATTATATATGTTTTTCAAAGCAAACGTTGCCGGTAAATCTTTAGTTGTGGTATCGGCTTTAATTGCTAAAACACCTTTTTCTTCGATTAGTTTCGCCACATCCTTGCGGGAATAAACTATTTTTTCCACCGCTTGACAGCTCAGACACCAATCGGCAGTAAACTTAATCAGGACGGGTCTTCCTTCCATTTCGGCTCTTTCTATTAAATCGGCGTCGTAGCTCTGCCAGGAGATTCGTTCTCCCGCAGGTGCAGGTAGAAACGACCACCCTGCTACAACTGCCAAAGCTACTGCGATAATCCGTATAAACCACTTGCGCAATAGTTTAGTGTCATAACTGACCCAACTACCCCACATCCAAACGCTAAACCCGAGCGCCACCGCAAAATACAACACACCCATTCTCCGCATTTGCGGCAGTGCTCCAATCAGCTTTACCGCAATAACCAGCAGGACAAATCCTATCGCCTGCTTAAATAGTTCCATCCATCGTCCTGCTTTAGGCAAGCGCTTTAACAAACCGGGCATTGAAGTCAGAATTGCGTATGGCACAGCCATCCCGATACCTATAACCATCATCGCAATAGTAGCCAACAGTAAAGGCTGGGCCTGCGCCCAGGCAAAGGCCGCTGCCAAAATCGCAAAACTGCAGGGCGTACTCAATATAGCTGCCAGAAAACCCACCCCCACCGCGCCCAAATAGCCTTTACCGGAGCCGGATTTACTCGCTATTGAAGACGGCACACCGATGGTAAACACTCCGAAGCAAAATTGCGCCAGCACAACCAGCAAAAGTGCCATCCCTGCAACAAAAGCCGGGTTACGAAATTGGCCCCCCCACTGCAGCACCGTCCCGTAGAAAACCTGCAAAACAATATTTGCTCCCGCAAGGCACGCGAAAAACAGCAATATCCCAAGACAAAAAGTAAGTCCCATCGCTATTGATTTTCCTTTGCTCTGTTTCGCCTGCTCAACAATCCGCATCACGATAAGAGGCAGCACCGGCCAGACACACGGCATAATATTCAGAGACAGTCCTGCCAAAAACGCCAAGCCGAGAGCAAACCAGATTGAATAACTTACCTGTTGTGCACTTAACGGAATAGCTTTTGCCTCCTCCGGCGGAGCAAATTTTGGCTTGGCCATTACCACGTCAGGAGCAATTTTAATGACCGCACCTAAATCTCTAAAATCGGGCATACGACACCGCACATCAGAACAAACAGCGCCCTCAATTTTAATTGTCAGAAGTGCATTCAGCGTGCCCTTCGTCTTCGGCATGTCTTTGCTAACGGTAAACGGTAAAAATACCGTAAATTCGTCACTGAATACCTCAAGTGTTTTCTTTGAAGTCTTATCAAAATACAAATGCGGCCGGGGAAAAATCGGCTCAGAAAAACCTATGTAGTCTTCTTCCGCAGACGGCTTAAGTTTAAGATTCACGCCGCCCGGGGCCGTCTCTGAAGATGCATAGAAGTGCCAGTCTTCTTTAAGCTCAAAATGAACTGCCAATGCAGACCTGCCGCCCGGCTCAACAACCTCATACTGCTGCTCAACAGAAATGGTAACAACATCGGTTTTAATTACACTGGAAGATTGCGGCGGTGCGGCAAAACTGTCAGCAGTGGAAATCAAAATTAAGCACAAAATAACAACCGTTTTTTTTCGCATAGATAGTTAGACGTTGTAAGAAAAAATCGTATCCGCCGACGAGTGTTTCTACTTTTGGTTTTGTTCGGGTTTTGACTGTTCGGTCTTGACCTGCTCGGCAGCTAACAAATCGGAAACCGTAGGCTTGTCCAATTCACCGCCTTCCAGAATCAATTTAACATCATCAGCATCGAGAGTTTCGTATTTCAACAGGGCCTTCGCTATTTTCTCAAGTTTATCTTTATTTGCCTCTATCAATTCCTTTGCTTTTTTGTAAGCCTCATCGACAAGCTTTTTTACCTCACTATCGATTTCCTCAGCTGTTTTCTCCGAATACTCTCTCTCACCCGGCATTATATACCTCAGGTCCTTAAGCCCTGAATCCGGTTCGTAGCTGATTGGGCCAAGTTTTTCACTCATCCCCCAGGTCAAAATCATCTGCTTTGCAATATTGGTAGCCTGCTGGATATCAGCTTGGGCGCCACTGGATATGTCATCGCAGAACATCTCCTCCGCAATGCGCCCACTGAAACACACCTGTAAAAGTGCCATACAATATCTTTTCGTATAATGCAGACGGTCCTTTTCCGGAAGCGCGAAAGTTGCCCCACCGTAAGGACCACGAGGTATAATGCTGACTTTATGCAGAGGGTCAGCATCTTTCAGCACTGATTGAACAAATGCATGCCCTGCCTCATGGTAAGCGGTAATTTTCTTGTCATACTCATCGATAACTCTACTTTTTCTGGCCCGTCCCCATCGGACTTTGTCCCGTGCCTCTTCTAAATCGGCCGTTTCAACATAATCTTTATTAGCCATAGTTGCCGCCAGAGCCGCTTCATTAATAATAGCAGCCAGGTCTGCCCCGCTAAACATTGGTGTCCCACGTGCTAATCTTTCCAGGTTGGCATCAGGACCTAATTTTACCTTCTTGGCGTGAACGCCGAGGATTTCAAGCCGACCTTTCAAATCCGGCAGTGGCACAGAAATTTGCCTGTCGAATCTTCCCGGCCGAGTCAACGCATGGTCTAAAATATCGCCGCGGTTTGTCGCTGCAATCACTATTACCTGGTCGTTCGTATCAAAGCCGTCCATCTCAACCAAAATCGCATTTAATGTTTGTTCACGCTCATCATGTCCGCCGCCGACATATCCGGCGCCGCGTTTTCGCCCGATAGCGTCAACTTCATCAAGGAAAATAATACAAGGCGAATTTTCTTTGGCCTGCTTGAACAGGTCGCGCACGCGAGATGCCCCCACACCAACAAACATCTCCACAAAATCGCTGCCGGATATACTGAAGAACGGAACGTCAGCCTGGCCGGCTATTGCTTTGGCAAGCAGCGTCTTTCCGCAGCCGGGCGGGCCCATAAGTAAAACGCCACGAGGAATTCGGCCGCCAAGCCGCTGAAATTTCTTAGGGTTCTTCAAAAACTCGATTATCTCAGCTACTTCTTCCTTCGCTTCGTCAACACCAGCAACATCTTTAAATGTTACATGTATCAGGTCTTTGCTTTGCAATCGATGCCTGCTTCGACCAAATGACATCAGCATCCCGCCGGCACCGCTGCGAAGATTACGAGCAAACAAAAAGTAAATAATACCCAGCATCAAAAGTATCGGAAATATCATCCCCACCAGATTCCAAAGCCAGGTGCGCGGCGGCTCACTATCAGTCTTTATACCATTTTCCTCCAACAACCTCCCAAGCCGCTCCCCCTGCACCTCCGGCTTATAATAAACCACAAAAGAACCTTTGCTTTTGTCTCCCCTACTGGCAATGCCCTGCTCATTGAATTTACCTATTATCTCCGTGTCTTTTATAGTAACACTCTCGACATATTTGCTCTCAACATAATTGACAAATTCATCCCAACGAATTTCCTCGATACTCTGCCACTGTTGCAGCAGCAGCATCGCTGTGAATATCACAATTCCGATTATCAGGTAGCTAAAGGGTCCATGTTTATAGCCCGGCAGCGGAGGCTTTTTGCCTGACCTGTCTTGTGGGCCACGACGTGACTGAGACGATTTCTTGTTTTGATTGTTACCCATAATTCATATCTCGTCTCTATTGGTTCAACTCATAAGTCAAAATTTATGAGCTTACCATTCTTTTTCCATCAATTCTACGATTCTTTGCGCCAAGTTGTTTGCCGCAAGAGTCGAGCCATAACGGAAGCCCTGCTCTTGCCATTCAGAATAGCTCGCCGAGGCACTGAGAGGCTGATTATCTATCAGCAATTCTCCTGTTTTTAGATTTTTCCAGTTAACTACAGCCCGCAGTTCCACCTCCTTCTCCAGAACCCGGCCGGTCTCTCGTTCCCTGCTGAGCCACGATTCGCCAACTGATACAATCTGGCCGCTTATTATGGTGTCAGCCCGGTCTCTGTTGGAGATTATCTTATACGGCGTCTCTGCCTCGATGCGCTTTGCCAAAGCGTCGGTCAGCTCGTATTCCACTCCCCGCCGAAAGCTCCGGTTATCAAACATTTCCACGTAAACGCTGCCCACTTCTTCCGGAAACAGCGACTCGTTGGAATAGCCGCTCATTTCAGCGCATCCGCCAAAACCCACAAATACTGCGACAATTGAACTGAAGAAAATTATAGAAACAACTTTTCGAGTTTCTTTATGATGTTCTCTTTCCATTTTTTCCTCTTTTTGGCGCCCGATTTTTCCTCATCCATCGCCAGCTTTGCCATCTCGGCCGCAGTACTGCCCGGCCAATTATCCACAACCATTTGATAATAAAGATTAGCCGACTGCTTACTTCCGGTTCCCTGATAATACTGGCCCGCATTAAATTCCTTATAAGCCAATTGCCCATCTATCTGTTTCAGTATTTTATCAACATCAATCTCCTCGGCATCTTCGGGGTACCGTAATTTAAAATTCTCGTAATAGCTCTTCGCACTAATCAGGTCAGAGGCATCATACTTCGGCCCTTTATACGCAGCGTGCCTACATCGAGCCATACCCAGCAGCGCGTTTTTACCGCTTTGCCCTGTCGGCCATCGCGATGATATTTCCGACCACTTATGGTACGCCCCAGTGAACTTCTCTCTTCTTTCATAACTTTGAACCACTGCCACAGCCGCTCTTTTAGCAATTGGTGCATCTCCCGCCTGGTCACTAACCCTTTCCATAATTTTAGCGCCCTCGGCGTATCCCCTAATCTTGAATATCCCAAGCACCCTTTTCTTCTGCCCGGCTAAAAAAGCCGTAGCTATGGTAAACTGTCTGTCTATAGCCGCTTCATAAAGTTCGCTTTCGGGGAATTCAGCCAAAAACTTATCATAGCCCCTGACGGCTCTGGCGAATTTTCCTTTAGAATACAGCATCTCCGCCTTGATAAAGGCATCCAAATCAGGCCCTGCAATTTCCGGAAAGTCCTTTTTAAGTTTATCTACTGCCTGCCCAACTGCCGAAGTTTCTCCCATATTGACCAACTTCTTTATTTCAGCCACCGCAAGCAGATATCTATCCTCAGCCGATACAGTCTCCCACTGTCCCTTTTCGCTCAAACGCCAGGTTTGGGTTCCCGCAAGGCGGGGGCCCTCCGCCGAGAATATCGACGAAGCCAACAGCCCGGTCGCTACCGCTAATATTATAAATCGCATTTTGTATTTGTCCTTAGGACTCCTTACGGAGAGCATAATCCCACTTCACCACTTATTCTAAATTTTAATCATAACACCACAACTACCAAGCATTATACACGTTCTTACAGCCGTTGCAAACCCACAACTTAAAATATACCACATCTCGATTTTACCCCTTGATAGAGCCCCCGCCTTGCGGTCTGCAGTCCTATTGACTCTCCGCAGGGCACCTTACGGCACTTACAGAGGACACCTTACGGTGGATACGATGTTCCCTGACCATCCCAAATCGTGAGATTTATCTTGACAAAAATTCTGCGAATGGCTATAATAAATGTGGGTGTATGATGGTTGAGGAATGAGATGAAAAGCATCCCGAAAAATACAGTGGCTGACCGTTCTCTTTGGTGCCGCTATGAGATGAAGTATGTTATCAGTGAATCCAAAGCGGTGTCGATTGCGCGGTTTATCGAGCCATACTTGAAGCTGGACCGCTACTGCAAATTACAGCCAAACTGTGCCTATCCTATTGTTAGTCTCTATCTGGACTCGGACAATTTACGGCTTTGCAAAGAGAGTCTGCGAGGTCACTTAAAACGCTTTAAGCTCCGTGTCCGCAGTTACAGCGATAAACCTGATTGTCCCCGGTTTTTCGAGGTCAAGCGCCGGGCGAATAATGTTATTATCAAAAACCGAGCCCGAGTTAGGCATCACGATGTGGCGGCTCTACTTTCAGGGCAATATATTCCTCCACTACGAAACTATAAAACCGAAGTGGATACACTTAAACAGTTCCAATTGTATATGAAAAGTATTAGTGCCAAGCCCAAAGTGCTGATTCGTTATATGCGGCGAGCGTATGAGGGTAATATGGAAAACCGTGTCCGAATAACCTTTGACCGACAGCTCGCATACAAGGTTAGCGAAGACTTTGAGGTACTGTCTAACGGTCAGGGTTGGCAGTATAATCCCATAACCTTAAGAGGCGTGATTTTGGAAATCAAGTTTACCGGACGTTACCCTGCATGGTTAGGCCGAATGGCCCAGTATTTTGATTTGCATCAACAATCCATGTCCAAATATGCTACCTCCATAAAAAAAGCATGCTCATTGGGGTTTTGTGCACCTAAAGTGCCGATATTGGTGTATTAACTATGAATATAAACCAGATTTGGGAAATTTTGGAGGGGACTCCATTATCAGGGGGACAGTTTACCCCCGAAAACGTGCTTCTGTCTTTGTTGTTGGCGTTTGTTCTGGGGCAGGTTATAGCCTGGATTTATTACTTCACTCATAGTGGTCTGTCTTATTCAAAAACCTATGTGCAATCGCTGGTACTGGTAACCATTGTGGTAGCCATGGTTATGGCCGTTATCGGCGACAATATTATCCGTGCTTTTGGATTGATGGGTGCTTTGGCGATTATACGTTTCCGTAATGTAGTTAAAGATACACGGGATATAGTTTTCATTTTCTGTTCGCTTGTGGTGGGTATGGCGGCCGGCTCTCAGCGTTATACTATCGCTGTAATGGGCACCATTATTCTGAGTTCGATAGCACTGTACCTGCATCTGACCGGCTTCGGCACACACCAGCCCCATAACGGCTTTTTGCGATTTAGCCTCCCGGGCCATATTGGACCCAAGCACCCCATTCCCGGGATTCTTAAACGTTTCTGCGGCAATTTTACCCTTATATCGGCGCAGGACAGCGGCTTCGGCAGTCCCGAAGTCGAATACGCTTATCAATTGATGATACGAAACGCCAAGAAAAATGAACAGATGTTGTCCGAACTGGGGAAAGTTGAGGGTATTGAGAATGTCAGCCTGACAATGCAGGAACAGTTGCTGGAGGTTTAGCCGGCGTATGAAAAGCATAAGAAGTCATCTATCCGGCCGTTTACGTCCGCATGTTCTGCCTGTCCTGATATGGCTGGCAGCGGCGGTTGGTACAGGTGTGTTACTTCATCATCGCTCACAACGTTTTGAAATTTTAGGCATAGCTCAGGGCAACGTGCGTGAAATTGCAGCTACGTGCACGGGCCGGTTGAAAAGCGTCCCCGTTCAATTGTTCGAAAAAGTCCGTAAGGGTGACGTGGTGGCTGTAATCGATACTGTACTCGACAACGAACACCTGGAGGCCGAATTAGCTACCGCCTCGGCTGAAATACAGCACCTGCAGGCCGAATTAGTTCACACCCAAGAGCGTCTTCTTGCCGAAGCAGCCAATCTGGAAACAGACAGGATTGCAACTCAACGGCGGTTCTCCGTCGATGTAGAGAACGCCAGACTTCGCATCCTCGAACTGAAAGTGCTGCTTGAAACCGACCGGATAATGTTAGAAAACCTGCAGTTGGATAACCAGATTTTTGTAACTCGGAATCTTTCAGACCAAGATGATGCCACACACTACGAACGCCAAAAAATGAAATTAGAGCACAATGCGCTGGCAAAAAAGATTGAAGAGAATGAGCACCTGCTGGAACAGGCCGAAACTGATTTGAAACAGGCTCGACATCGCAGCGATGAATTTGCCCAGCACCAACCGGGGCATCCAGCAATGAACAGTGCCCTCGAAGTTATACACAGAGCGATAAAGGTTCAAGAGCAGCGTATGGAAGAATTGTCAGCAAGACGGGTGGCATTAGTATTAAAATCCCCGATTGATGGAGTGGTTAGCCAAATCCTGCGTCGCCCGGTGCGGCGAACGGGTGAAGGAGTGGTTCGCCAGATGCTGGGACGTGCAGGTGAAGCTGTTTTAGAGGGTGACCCAATTCTTACCGTGGCAGACGGTGAATCCTCTGAGATTATTGCCTGGGTCAGCGGAGAGCACTTAGGCCGAGTTCGGGAAGGAATGGTAGTAGAACTTGTCAAGGAAAACAAACCGGCACAGATTGCAAGCTCCCAAGTGACATATCTGGGCCCAATTATGGAAGTAATACCACAGCAGCTATGGATAGTTCCCGACATCCCTCAATGGGGACGCCCTATGCTGATACCAATTCCCCCGGACTTGAAACTGATTCCGGGCGAAACGGTGGGAATAAGAGGATTGTAGCTGAATCAACAGTCCTGTGGTAAATCCACAAACAGGAGCAAAATTCTACCGCTCTTGTTTCTGTAATAACACATCAAGCAGCTCTGTGAGCTCTGTTACCTCAGGTTGATTATCATCTTCAAGTCTCATCTTTGTTATACTGGGGCCGGCAAACTCCGTTGCACCAAGTTGCTTTTTCTCGGTTTCTGAGAGCACAGGTTCTGTAATAATTCGGGGGGTTATAAATACCACCAGTTCGCGGGTTACCTTCGATTCGGTTTCGGATTTGAATAAGCCCCCAACAATTGGTATATCGCCAAGCACAGGCACCTTGGAAATGTCTTTTGTAGTCTCCCTTTTTCGCAGGCCACCTATTATGATAGTCTGGCCGTCTTTTATCAGCGCTGTCGTATCAGCTCGACGGGTGTCAACAGTCGGCATACCATTGGGGTTCTGGCTTACCAGAACGCCGAATTTAGGCACGATGTGTAACCTTATCATCCCGTCTCTGGCGATATGCGGGGTAACCTGAAGATGAACCCCGACATTTTTAAACTCCGTATACGTTATAGGGTCTTCCCTTGCTACCTGCCGTAACTCCCTGTAAGGTATTTCACGGATAATCTCGAAATCGGCGGTTTCGTTATCAAGCACGAGAACTCGCGGATTAGCAAGAAGCTTAGCTTCAACCTGCTGGTGCAGAATGTTCAAAGCCAGTTCTATATCAACCGCATCGTTGAGAAGACTAAAGCTCAAAGTGCCGCCCGTGATACGGTCAAATGAGCCGCCTGCAAAGGGTTTTCTTCGCCTGGTCGTGTACCTTTCAGTGGTAGTGTCGAAAAAAGTCCCCAAGGGAAATTCTGTGCTCTCTGTTTCAGTGCCTGTAACAGTGAAGGAACCAGCGGGGGTATCATCAGCATCTCTGTAATTACCACTTGTAGTTTCAGTAAATGTAGTTGTTTTCTCCGTCGTGGTTGGAAAGTCCGTATCAATATCGGTTTTCGTAGTATCAATGGTTTTCAGGGGGGTATTTCTGCCGGCAGTCCACTCTGAGCCTAATTCGAACCCTTCTTTGCTGGTTATATCATAGATTCTTACCTCAACGAGTACCTGCGGCGTCATAATGTCTATTTGCTCGATGAATTTGTCTATACCTTTGATTTTGCTTTCGGTGTCCGTAACGATTAAATGGCTGGTTCCTTTGCTGAGAGCCACTTTGCCTCTCTCTGAGACGAAATTACTCAAGGCCCCGGCGACTTCGTTGGCGTCTGCATAGGTAATGCGATAAATTCTCGTGACAAGCGGCTCCCTGACGGCAGCAATCTCGGAAAGCGGAACGACTCTAATCATACTTTCTGTGGCTATGTATGTGTAATCATGTGCTGCGAGAATATTGCTCAGCGATTCTTCCAACGGAACGTCCGTCACTTTTACTGTAACATTACCAGTAACTTTCGGGCTTTTGACGATATCGATATTTGCCTGTTCGGCCAGCTCCATCAGCACCGTCTCGATGGGTAAATTTACGCAGCTGTATGTAATCCTTGTTTTCAGCCGTTGCTGAACTGTTTGTGGCACCACCTGTGTGCCTTGTTCGGCACCGAAAGCCAGAGACGAGATAGACAACGAGATTATAAGCAATACAAAAACACAATCTCTGTAATATTTTTCCATTGCTTTACGCATAATACCTTCCTGTTTTGAGCCGGTGAATGGAACTACCGTCCCCGAGTAAAGAGGCTTGTTCACCACTCTCCAACCCCTGTAAGCTCCCCTGAATTAACTTTCATTTATTATAACAAATCCGGCGTTCCGACTCAAGAATAATCACCCCTCGCCAAACCCAGCTACGAGATAAGGGCTATTTTATTTGCAGCAAGCTGTTGTTACGCTTCCAAAAATGATATTATAGGACGGCAGGGTTAATTTTGGAGATATTTATCTGGTGTAGATGGGAAAAAGCTCTGAAATGAAGCTTATAACCAAAGCAGTGTTTTTTGTATTGATATGTGGCATCATAGGTTATTCTTCCCATAGCGATTCGGCTGAAGCAGTTCTCATTTACTATGGGATGAGCGATGCTTCTGCTGCGGTAGCTGTGAGTGAAAAGATGTTCATCGTCGCCGATGATGAAGACAATGTCCTGAGAGTCTATAAAACCACTCAGCCGTCTCTGCCTGTTTTTTCTTATGACCTTACGTCGTTTCTGGGTATCGAGCCGGGACATCCTGAGGCCGACATCGAGGGGGCAGCGATGCTTGATGATACTATCTACTGGATAACTTCGCATGGCAGAAACACAGACGGGAAAATGCGCCCAAACCGCTATCGTTTTTTCGCTGTTAAAGTCAAAGTCCGAAACCAGAACGTTACTATCGACCCCGTAGGTAGCCCCTGTCGGACCCTTGTCCACAGCCTGCTCAAAGCCGAGAATATGCGCCACCTGGGATTGAACCAGGCCACCCGATTTGACGCAAAGAAACTTACAAAGCAGCAACGCAAAAATCTTGCGCCCAAGGAAACCGGCCTTAATATCGAGGGACTTTGTGCTTCCGCTGATGGAAAGACGCTCTACATTGGCTTCAGGAACCCTCGCCCTTATTCAAAAGCGATTGTAATTCCTCTGAATAATCCAAAGCAGGTAATTGAAAAGCAGCAGCCCCCTGTTTTTGCAGACCCGCTCCTGTGGGATTTGAAAGGTCTCGGCATAAGAAGTATGGAGTATTCGCATTTTCACAAGGCCTATTTTGTTGTTGCCGGACCACATAATGACCAGCCCGCCAAATTTGTCTTATACCGCTGGTCAGGCAAAAAAAACGAACAGCCGCAGTTTGTCAGGGCAATAAGTGCAGACTTCAATCCAGAGGCATTGGTTATTTTCAAAAATTCTCCCAAATTACTATTACTTAGTGACGATGGCAGCTTGGCCGTCGATATATCTGATGCCTCTGAGTGTATGCGAGGGAGACTGCGTAAAGACGGAAAGTGCCTGAACAAATACCTGACCAACCCCGCCAAAAAGCATTTCAGGGCAATTTCGCTGGAGCCATAATGCTTATGCTTTTGCTACTTAATTTTCCACCTTCCAAAGGAAGATGCAAGGCCTGCTGGCGGGAATAAGGGCGAGACGATGTGCTCGTGAGTTGTGATTGGTGTTTCGGCTGTTGTGAAATTGTGAAAAATTTTTTAAGTTTATTATTGACATAAGACAATTATTTTAGTAGAATTCTGGATTCTGCGTTTTGACTGGAGTTTTTTCGATGAGTAAGAACAGAAAATATGAGCAGAAGCGTTTGGCCGGTGGACGGTTAGGGGCTAAGTGTGCGCGCCAGGTAATGCCGTTTGCCGACGCACAGAGGATGTGCATCGACCTTAATGTTACCGTATGGATTAAGAAGGAGGACAGCCCTTAGAAGGATTTTGATATTTTTTGAGGTAAGAATAAAAGCCTTCCAGGGCAAAGAAGTCCTGGAAGGCTTTTTTATTTGGCTAAAATCATCGAGAGCAAGGACGCAGGAGGCAATTATGGAAATTATAGAACTGACAATTGAGAATTGTGAAGAGGTTCTTTCACTGTGGCAAAGGACTGAAGGACTGGGACTGGACAAAGATTCTGATACGAAAGAAAGAATCTGGATATACCTTCAGCGCAATCCGGGCCTTAGCTTTGCAGCATTTGAAAAAGGGAAAATCATCGGGGCAGTATTATGCGGTCACGACGGCCGACGTGGGTATCTGCACCATCTGACAGTCGCTGAGGCGTATCGTAACAAAGGTCTCGGCAAAGCGCTGGTGGAAAAAGTAATTTCTAAACTGCGTATGCTTGGTATCCGGAAATGCAATATATTCGTCTTCGCTAACAATGTTGCCGGTCAGGAGTTCTGGAAAAGGAGCGGCTGGGTCGAACGAACGGACCTGAAAATTATGTCCAAAATAATTACTCCGTAAACCTAAGAGGAGTGAAAAAATGAGAGCAGAATCCGAATACCAACGGGATAAAACGAACCAATATCACTTTATAAAAAGAAGTAAAATTTATCTTGCACTTTTTGATGTAAGGATGAGAATAGCTCGAACGAAAAGTATTAGGTAAGTGAAGCACAAAGGAGATTCCACAATGGAAACTGGAAAGGTTTTAGAGCAGGTCAAGAAAGAGGACATAAAATTTATTACGCTGCAATTTACGGATTTATTAGGCGTTATAAAAGAGGTCATTATTCCGGTTGAAGAGCTGGAGGACGCCTTAAGGGATGGGGTGTGGTTTGACGGCTCTTCCATCGAGGGTTTTGCCCGAATCCAAGAGAGCGATTTGTTTCTGAAGCCGGATACGATGACATACGCGGTCGTCCCGTGGCTGACCGAGGACGGCAAAACAGCAAGGTTGATATGCGATATCTATCGAGCAGACGGCAGGCCCTTTGCAGGCGACCCACGGTACATCCTTAAACAAGCAGCGGATGAAGCAGCAAAAGAAGGATTCGAATATAATGTTGGGCCTGAGCCGGAATTCTACCTGTTCAGAACGGGCGGCGAAAAAAGGACGTCACCTATAGATTACAGCAGTTATTTCGACCTTTCTTCTCACGAAGGATATAAGGTGATAAAAAAGATAGTAGCAGCACTTGAGAATTTCGGGATTAAGGTCGAAGCGTCTCACCACGAGGTCGGCTTCGGGCAATATGAAATAGACTTCCATTATGGGGCCTGTCTGGACATAGCGGATAAGGTACTTACGTTAAAATATTGTGCAAAAAAGATAGCTCAAATGCATAATCTGCACGCTACGTTTATGCCTAAGCCGGTAATGGGTAAGGCAGGTTCGGGAATGCACGTGCATCAGAGTTTGTTTGACACTAAAGCAAAAACAAATGCCTTTTACGACAAGGAGCACAAATATAATCTGTCAAAAACCGCATACAGTTTTATTGCCGGTCAGATAAAGCATATTGGTGCGATGTGTGCGATTCTCTGCCCAACGGTAAATTCGTATAAAAGGTTGGTTTCCGGGTATGAGGCGCCTGTATATGTTACATGGGCTGCGATGAATCGCTCTGCCCTTTTGCGAGTTCCGAAATGGTTCAAGGCCAAGGCCGAAGCTGCGAGGATTGAGCTTCGATGCCCGGACCCAGCGTGTAATCCATATCTGGCGTTTGCAGTTATGTTAAAAGCAGGTTTGGACGGGATTAAAAACAACCTGACGCCGCCTGAGCCGGTTGAAGAAGATATATACAGTCTCGATGATGAAAGCCGTGTTCGGAAAAACATCGATGTTCTGCCAACGTCATTGCTGGAAGCTCTGGATGAGCTGAAGAAAGATAAACCCATGCAGGAGGTCCTCGGAGAGCATTTGCTTGAACGATATATTGACGTAAAGACAAAAGAGTGGGACGAGTTCAAGAAACAAGTAACCGAATGGGAAATCGAGACATATTTAGACACTTTCTAAAATACTCGGCTGGCTTTGGCAATAGCAGCCTGAAGGTTTTTAAGTTATAGATTCATGGGGATGCCGCGGGAGGCGAGGTATTCTTTCATCTGGGTTATGGTGTAATTCTGGAAGTGGGTGATTGAGGCCATAAGGACTGCGTCTGCGCCACCTTCAACAATAGCATCGTAGAGGTGCTCGAGTTTTCCAGCTCCGCCGGATGCGATTACGGGGATATTGACGGCATCGGAGACGGCTTTGTTGAGTTCGTTGTCGTAGCCGACCTGTGTGCCGTCGGCGTCCATACTGGTCAGCAATATCTCACCTGCGCCGAGCTTTTCAGCTTTAACCGCCCATTCAACGGCGTCAAGAACGGTAGGTTCGGAGCCGGCTTTTACGGTGACCTGCCATTTGCCTTTTCTTTCCTTCAAGCGGCGGGCATCGATGGCAAGGACGACACATTGATTTCCAAAACGCTGAGCGGCTTCTGTGAGCAGGTTCGGATTCTGGACGGCAGCGGTATTAACAGAGACTTTTTCGGCACCGCTTCGGAGAAGCTGGTCGATTTGGTCAACCGTTTGGATGCCGCCTCCAACGGTGAACGGGATAAAGACTTTTTCGGCAACCTTTTCGACGAGTTCGACTATTGTTTTGCGAGAGCGAATTGTGGCGGTGATGTCGAGGAAAACCAGCTCATCGGCACCTTCGTCACTGTATCTTGCGCCGAGTTCGACGGGGTCGCCGGCGTCACGGAGATTCAAGAAATGGACGCCCTTGACCACACGGTTGTCTTTAACATCGAGACAAGGAATGATTCTTTTTGTCAACATAAGTTCGTATCTCGCATATCGTATATCGTATATCGTAACCCTTCACTTACGTTCGGGGCTCTGTTTGCAAATTTGAGCGAAATTTTTCAAGACTTTCAAGCCGATTCTGCCGCTTTTTTCGGGATGAAACTGGGTGCCGTAGATAGTGCCCTTCTGGACGGAAGCGGGCATAGGGAAACCATAGTCGGTATAGGCAATTTTGGCATCGGCGTCGGTAACATCGGCGTAGAAAGAGTGCGCGAAATAGAAATGCTTTTCTTCCGGCAGGTCTGCGAACAAGTCCATATCATCCGGGAGCTTTACGAGGTTCCAGCCCATATGGGGGACTGTCTGGGTATCGGGGATGGGGACGACATTGCCTGCGATTAATCCGAGGCCTTTGTGCGGGCCGTATTCTGAACTGCGGTCGAAAAGCATCTGGTAGCCGACACAGATACCAAGCAGAGGCCTGCCGGATAAAGCGATTTTTTTTATCAACTCGGCCAGAAGGCCCAATGCGCTGACAGCATATCCGAATGCTGCGACGCCGGGCAAGACAAGACCATCAGCACTTTCGATATCCGCAGGAGCGCAACTTAATTTTGCCTCGCAGCCGATGTGGCGGAATGCGTTGCATACGCTTTTGACGTTTCCCACGTTGTAATCGATTACAACCAACATAAAAGACATTAAACTACAAAATTGTCAGAACGTCAAATAAGAACAATTTATCAGACGATTAAGCGGAACTGATTTGTGGTATGAGAGGTATTTTTCTACAATGAAAGAGAACAAGAATAAATTGATTGCAGTATATTTTTGTATTGATATCAGGCCAGGGAGTTTTTTGCCGATTTATGTAGCTGAGCTTTCTGCGATTAAAAGGGAATATGAATGTGCGGGATAGTAGCTTACCTGGGCAAAAAGAGCGCACAGCCAACCCTTATAGAGGGATTGAAGCGGCTGGAATATCGGGGGTACGATTCGGCCGGTGTGGGGCTGCTGAGCAACGGTGAAATAAAAGTGAAAAAATGCAGCGGCAGAATCAACGCTTTGGAAAAGATATTAGATAAGCCCGACAGCAGCGAAACGCTTGGTATCGGGCATACGCGGTGGGCCACGCACGGCGCACCAACCAGCTTAAACGCACATCCACATCTGGACTATACCGGCAAAATCGCAGTTGTTCATAACGGCATTATCGAAAACTACGGGACGCTGAAGACTTGGCTGGAAAACGAAGGAACCAAATTTGTGAGCGAGACCGACACCGAAGTGATAGCAAACCTGATTGGGTACTTCTACGACAAAAGCGAAGAAAAGAAAAAGAGAGACGGTCAAAACAGATTCGAATGGGCGGTGCAGCAGGCGCTCGGTGAACTGAGTGGGACATATGGGCTGGCGATTGTGTGCAGCGATTTTCCGGACATTCTCATCGGAGCGAAAAAGGGCAGCCCATTGATTTTGGGGGTGGGCGATAACGAATATATTCTGGCCTCGGATGCTGCGGCAATTGTGGAGCATACAAAACAGGCGATATACCTTTCCGACAACGAAATGGTCACCATCAGCTCGAAAGGGTTTCGCACAAAAACGATTGATAACGTCACTGTGACAAAAGAGCTGCAGCAAATTGAATTTTCGTTAGAGCAAATCGAGCTTGACGGTTTCGAGCACCATATGCTCAAAGAGATTTTCGAGCAGCCGAAGGCCTTGAGCACGTGTATGGGCGGTCGAATCGATACCAAAAATAACAAAATTAAACTCGGCGGTATAGCTGGTTATCTGCGTGAAATGACGCGCACCAAACGGCTTATCCTGACCGCCTGCGGGACTGCATTCCATGCCGGCCTGGTTGGTGAGTTCTTGTTCGAGCAACTGGCACGGATTCCGACAGAGACCGAATACGCCAGTGAATTCCGATATCGCAACCCAATCATCGAAGACGGGACGGTGGTTATAGCAATAAGCCAATCGGGTGAAACCATCGATACACTCTCAGCGGTAGAAGAAGCCAAAGAACGAGGCGCAACGGTGCTCGGGCTTGTTAACGTTGTAGGCTCTTCGATTGCCAGAGCTACCGATTCGGGGATATATCTGCACGTCGGGCCGGAGATAGGAGTTGCCAGCACAAAGGCGTTTACCGCACAGGTAGCGGTGCTGACGATGCTGGCGATCGAACTGGGCAGAAGAAAGAACCTCAGCAGCAGCGAGGCAGGTGCGTATATCGAGGAACTTTCCCAAATACCGGAAAAGATAAGCAGGATACTGGAACAGTCCGACAGCATAAAAAAGATTGCTTCAGCAAATATCAAGAAGAACAACTGGCTTTTCTTAGGTCGCGGCTTTAATTATCCGGTTGCGCTTGAAGGGGCTTTGAAACTAAAGGAGATAAGCTATATTCACGCTGAGGGCCTGCCCGCCGCGGAGATGAAGCACGGGCCAATTGCTCTAATTGTCGACGGTATGCCTGCGGTTTTTATAGCGACGGCCGGGCCGCAATATGACAAAATTATGGGCAACATTGCGGAGGTCCGGGCACGCGGAGGGAAAATTATCGTTGTCGCAACCGAAGGTGACGAAAATATCAAGCAACACGCCGACCATTTGATTAGCGTTCCGGATGTGCCGGAGCTTTTGCAGCCGATGCTGACTGTTATTCCGCTACAACTTCTGGCATATCACGCTGCAGTTCTGCGCGGGCACGATGTTGACAAACCTCGAAACCTTGCAAAAAGCGTTACGGTTGAGTAGCCCTCCACGGGACGCCTTACGGCACTAACAAACCAAGTTTTCGATAACTTTGAATGTTCTTTTCAGAATATCGTTCAACTGGGTTTTTGCTATACTCAGAGGGGGGAAGAGATAAATGACGTTGCCCAAGGGGCGCAGGATGAGGTTTTCTTTCAGGCCTTTTTGAAAAACTTGTTGGCCGATTCTTTCTTTGACGTCGAAGGGCTGTTTTGTTTTTTTGTTTTTAACCAATTCGAGGGCCCCTACCATACCAATATATCTTACGTCACCAACAAAAGGTAACGGCCTGAATTTCTCCAGGGCGCTGTGAAATACGGGGATAAGGGTTTTTACTTTTTGCAGTGTTTTTTCCCGCTCGAAGATTTCGAGGCTTGCCAGTGCAGCGGCACAGCCGAGGGGATTTGCGGTATAGGTATGGCCGTGATAAAAGGTTTTGAATTTTTCGTAATCGCCGTAAAAGGCGTTGTAGATTTTGTCGGTTGTCAAGGTTGCAGCGAAAGGAAGCGTTCCGGAAGTAATTGCCTTTGCGAGACAGATAAAATCCGGCTGAACAGAGGCGTGCTGGGATGCAAACATCTTTCCCGTGCGGCCAAAGCCGGTGGCAACCTCATCGAGGATTAAGTGAACATTGTATTTTTGGGCAAGCTCGGCGGCTTGCTTTAGGTATTCAACAGGATAGACAATCATACCAGCCGCTGCCATCAGCAAGGGTTCCAAAATAACAGCGGCTATTTTATCTTTGTGTTTTTTTAAAGTGTTTTGCAATGGCTTTATACAATCGATATTGCAGGAGGTCCTTTGTTTGCCGAGCGGGCAGCGGTAACAATAAGGCGAGGGCACCTTAAAGGAATCGAAACGCAAGGCATCGAACGTCCTGCTGAACACCGTATCTCCGCCGAGGCTCATCGCCCCGATAGTATCGCCGTGGTAAGCGAGGTCGAGAGAGAGGAATTTTGTTTTTGTTTTCCGGCCAACATTGCGCCAGTATTGAAAGGACATCTTAAGAGCAGTCTCCACGGCGGTTGAGCCGTTATCGGAGAAGAAGACCTTGGTGAGGTTTTTGGGAGTGATAGAAACAAGCTTCTCAGCCAAGAGGACTGCGGGCTTATGAGTAAAGCCGGCAAGTAAAGTATGGTCGAGAGAATTTAGCTGCTTTCTAATCGCCGCTTTTATTTTCGGATGGTTATGGCCGTGAACATTGCACCACCAACTGGATATTGTGTCGTAATAAAAGCTTCCTTTGTCATCGTATAATTTGGCGCCTTTGGCCCTTTTTATAAAAATCGGAGGAAACTTTCGGCAGTCTTTCATTTGCGTATAGGGGTGCCAGATATATTGCAAATCTTTTTTGAGCCAGTCGGTCATCTCATTTCTCACTTTGCATAACTTCAACAATCCGGTCGGCGAGTTTTTCCAAAACCTGGCGGGTATGATGGTAAGTCAGTGAGAATCTCAATCTCGCCTGGCCTTGTGGGACGGTAGGCGGTCTTATAGGAAGAACCCAAAACCCGCTTTCCTGAAGCCGGAGACTGATACGAGCCGCCCTATCGGTATCCGCCACAATCAAAGGAACTATTTGAGATGAGCCTTTTACATCGAATCCCTCCCTGCGGAGCCGAGTGCGAAAATAATCGGCATTGGCGAGCAGTGTCTCCCTGCGAAATGGTTCATCTCTTACGATATTGACGGCCTCGATGTCGGCTGCTATTACCGCCGGCGGCAGAGCCGTAGAGTAAATAAAGCTTCTGCAGGAATTTATAAGATACTGCTTTATTTCTTCCGAGCAGGCAAGATAGGCACCGAAGCTGCCTAAGGCCTTGCTGAACGTTCCCATTATTAACTCTATGCGGTCGGAGAGGCCCTGCTCTTCGACGACGCCGGCGCCATTGGGGCCAAAAATTCCCGTGGCGTGCGCCTCATCGACCATAAGAAAGCAATCGCACCTGTCTTTGATATCTACAAGCTCTTTTAAGGGAGGCTTGTCGCCGTCCATACTGAAAACGGTTTCGGTAACTATAAGGCAGTTTTTGAATTTGTGACTTTCTTTTTTCAGCAGAGATTCGAGATGGTCCAAATCGTTATGGCCGAAGCGAAAAAGCTTAGCACCGGACTGCCACACTGCATCTATTATGCTGGCGTGACTTAATCTATCGCAAAAAACTGCGTCGCCTTTGTCGTATAGTGCGCTTACTATCCCTATGTTGGCCTGATAGCCGGAATTGAAAACCAAAGCGCTTTCTTTGCCTTTGAATTCGGCGACCCTGTCTTCGAGCTGGTGGTGAATCTTTAAGTCCCCGCTTAATAAGCGTGATGCCGAGGCACTTGTGCCGAGAGAGTCAACGGCCTTTTTAGAAGCTTCCCTGAGCTTAGGATGGCCTGATAGAGCTAAATAATCATTGGATGAAAAATCGAAAAGTTCGACGCCATCGTAATAAATTTTTCCGTCTTTGCGCAAATCGGCGGGCCTCAAGACCCTGAGAAGACCATCCGCCTTCCTCTGCGCCAAAAGCTTATCTATTCTGTCCATACTCTCTTTATTTCTTCAATGAGTGCGTAATCAGCATCGAGCGCCGCCCCTCTGACGGTCAGATATCCACCTATAAGCATTCCATTTGCGCCGGCGATAAATGCCTTAAGCTGGGAATCTTTTAAGCTCACCTCTCTGCCGGCGGCGATTTTGACAATTTTATCTTTCAATATAATGCGGAAAATACATATCGTTCTTATAATATCAGCCAATGGTATCGGCTCGGCGGATTCAAGAGGAGTGCCCTTAATCGGAACTAATATGTTGAGAGGGATTGAGTTGACATCCAACTCTTTCAGAGTATAAGCCATATCAATTCTATCCTGCCAGGTCTCACCCATTCCGATTATACCGCCGCTGCAAACTTCAAGGCCGACCTGCTTAGCGGAATTTATAGTATTGATTCTCTCGTCAAAGGTGTGAGTTGAGACAATTTGGGGGTAAAAACGGCGGGATGTTTCGATATTATGATGATAGCGTGAAAGTCCGGCCTCTTTGAGAAGCTGAAGCTGCGATTTTTCCACAGCACCCAGTGAAACACAAACAGCAATACCAATTCTGTCCTTTATTTCCGATATTGCCTGCGCAACCACATTTACTTCGCTATTACTAAGCCGGTTTCCGCTGGTTACAATGCCGAATTTTTCTGCGCCGATAGCTTTAGCTTTTCGTGCAGCTTTGACCACTTCTTCCTTTTTCTTAAGGGGATAGGTCGATATATCAGCGTGATGCCTTGCCGACTGGGCACAAAATTTGCAATCTTCGCTGCAAAGGCCGGAGCGGGCATTTAATATATTACAAAGCTCCAGCTTATTGCCTATGAACTTTTTTCTAACCTCGTCGGCCCGGGAGACAAGCTCTTCCAGAGGCGTATTTAAGAATGTCTCTGCAATGTCTTTTGTGGCGGTAGTCATAACTGCCGGTCATTTTAGCATCGCAGGTCGATAATTTCCATAAAAACCACAACCGCAGTCAGCTTGGCTGTTATTCCAACTTCATATACGGATAACGGAAGTCCCTCGGCGGCAGGAACGTTTCCTTTATTGCCCGCGGCGAGACCCATCGCTCAAGGTTAAGCCAACTGCCAGCTTTGTCGTTGGTGCCCGAGGCACGTGTGCCACCGAAGGGCTGCTGGGCCACTACCGCACCTGTGGGCTTGTCGTTGACATAGAAATTACCAGCGGCGTGGCGAAGAGTATCCATCGCCTTTACGATGGCGCTGCGTTCGAGGGCGAAAATCGCACCGGTCAGGGCATACGGGGAGGTCTGGTCGCAGATTTCCAAGGTTTGACCATATTCACTTTCAGGATAGACGTAGATAGTTAATACGGGGCCGAATATCTCCTCGACCATCAACTTCGACTTCGGGTCTTTAGATACCACAACGGTGGGTTCGATGAAGTAGCCTTTCGAGCTGTCACATCCACCGCCGACAATGATTTCCATATCGGTCGAACTCTTAGCAAATTCGATATAGCCGTTGATGTTTTCGAAAGACTTTTTGTCAATAACCGCTCCTATAAAGTTGCTAAAGTCAGTTACATCACCCATTTTAATAGTACCGATTTCACCAAGCATTCGTTCTTTTACCTGCGGCCAGATGGAATCGGGGATATATGCCCTCGAAGAAGCTGAGCATTTCTGGCCCTGATATTCAAATGAGCCGCGGACGAGGGCGGTTACGAGGGCGTCAATATCGGTGCTTGCGTGCGCGAATATGAAGTTCTTTCCGCCGGTCTCACCAACTATTCTGGGATACGAGACATATTTTCGAATGTCCGAGCCGATGGTCAGCCAGATTGTCGAGAATACATACGTGCTTCCTGTAAAGTGGATACCACCAAGTCTAACATCGTTTAGTGCCGGCGGTCCGACAACGGGTCCCGGTCCCGGCACCATATTTATAACTCCGGGCGGCATACCCGCTTCTTCAAGGATTTTCATAATAAAGTATGCGGGCAGCACAGCAGCTGATGCGGGCTTCCAGACGACGGTGTTACCCATTAGGGCCGGAGCGGTCGGAAGGTTCCCAGCGATGGAAGTGAAGTTGAACGGCGTCAATGCAAGAACAAAACCGTCGAGCGGGCGGTGCTCCATATAGTTCAAGACGCCGGGCGTTGACATTGGCTGGTCGCCGTATACCTCCTCCATAAAATGCGGGTTGAATCGCCAGAAATCAATGAGCTCACAGGCTGAGTCAATTTCCGCCTGGTGCGGGGTTTTGCTCATATTCAGCATTGTTGCTGCATTTAATGTCTGGCGGTATTTACCGGCGAGCAGTTCCGCGGCCTTTAGCAAAACGACCGCCCTTGATTCCCAAGGCATTGTGCCCCACTGTTGCTTTGCCTTTTCAGCGGCGTCGACAGCCTTAATAGTAAAGTCCGCATCAGCCTCATGATACCTGCCTAACACGTGTTTGTGGTCGTGCGGGCAGCGGATATCCTTAAGCTTGCCGCTGCGGACTTCTTTTCCAGCTATAATCATCGGAACCTCCACCTGCCCGCCAAGCATCTCTTTGAGTTTGGCCTTCAGTTCTTTACGTTCGCTGCTACCCGGAGCATACTGTAAACCCGGTTCATTGATTGGTTGAGGAATGCGAAAAATACCGTTAAACATTTTTTACCTCCTTAATAACCTTGCGTTTCAAATTTGGGGACAAGCGAGAAAAATCCATTCTCCCCCATCGCCGTCGAAAAGTCAATAACCAATTCAAACCCGATAGTTGTAGGCCAGAGGCCCTACTCGGCTTTCGTTATCCCGAATTAGAAAGTTACGCTGGAAATCCCGGATGTAAGGCGAGATAGCCAATGTTCTGATATAGGAAAGAGTATTACCGAATCAGCGGATAATGTTATTGGAATTCAGAAAAAACTCGTATCTGGTAGTCGAGTTGGGATGCCGCTTCGAGCAAAAGCTGGCCATTATTATCAAGACCAAGCACTGCGGTTTTTAACTTATTTTCGCTCATGTTGCGGTATGATAGATGAAATTTACTAACAGCACCACTGTTTTTTGCCGGCGGGATGCTACCGGAGGCCACGGTGCCGTTTCGTATTGCGTCGTGCGTATATCGTATTGTGTAAAAACAAAAAACTACAAACTTGTGCGGATGAGGTACTATTTTTTCTTTAGTAAGATTAGCTTGATGGAAATAAAAGGCAATAAGAAGAACAAGAAGGTGAAAGTTTTAGTAATTCCCATTCCGTAATAATTCATCATGTCAAAATTGTGCCTGTCTATCTCAAACCATCTTGAATGAATGCTGTAGGCCCAATCCGCTGCCACGAGATAGAAGACAAACCATAACAACAATAAACAAATAGCCAGTACAAAACATCGAATAAGAACGCCTGCTACCGCATCCAATAAGTTATTCTGCTCATCTTTAGTCATATTAGATGCTCCCAATGAAATTTCCCGTATATATATATCACCCCTGTGAGACAGGTTTTCGCTATCTCATGGGGTTAATTTTGTGGAGGCTGTCAAAGCATAACGCTGACCAGGTCTCCATAGTATCGCGGACCTGCTGCAACTCGGCAGGTGTCATAAAGGTCATCTGGGTAATCATTTGCTCACGCCTATTAACCTTCGGGGCATCGAGAAGCCAATGATGAACTATCCCGAGATGCACGCTTCCTACCTCGTTGGATTCATCGTTGAGCAGGGCGACGATGCGGTTGGTGTGGCTGGCTTCGACGGATACCTCTTCTGCAACTTCGCGTTCGACAGCAATTTCGTACATCTCTCGAAAATCCCTGTCGAATAAAGGCACTTCATTATCAGCAGGATTTATGTGGCCTCCTATTCCGATGGAGCGCAGTCCGACCAGCCGGCCTTCTCCCGCGCGCTTTCCGCGAACATAGCTGAGGTATTTGCCATCGCAGGCCATAATTACATATGGGATTAGCTGCTTATAAGAGGGATCTTTTTCCGCCTTCGAGCGTGGCATAAAGCGCGGGACGCCGTGAGCGAAGATTTTATCGAGGTAGCGTTCGACATCGAATACGAGGCCGTTGAACAAACCTACCTGCTCAAAGACCTTTCGCTCGACAACTAACACCTGTTCTTCCTTGGCCATACTGTTACTCCTTAACTTAGAACAGCCACGGTGTTAGAGGGTCTGAGGCCTGCGACGCCTCCGGATTATTCTTATTTGGAATAATAAAGTGCTCCGGCACAGGGAACTGCGAGCATAAAAGCAAAACTTCTTTTCCAACCTCTTCAATTGCAGACTCATTGTCGATGTTTTCAACCACTTTGTTTATCCATGTTGCAATCTGCTGAACGTGCTCTTCTTTCATTCCCCGGGTGGTAATCGCAGGCGTACCCATACGCAGCCCGCTGGGATTAGCCGGATGGTCCGGGGCCATAGGTGTGGTGTTGTAATTAGTAACGATTCTTGCCCTGTCGAGCGCTTTTGCGAGTTTTTTGCCCGGGACGTTTTTATTTCGTAAATCGATTAAGATTAAATGATTGTCTGTCCCGCCGGATGAGAGGTTGAAGCCGTATTCGAGGAGCTTTTCGGCTAAAGCTTTTGCATTTTTGACTATTTGTTTTGCATAAGCGATAAACTCCGGTGTATCAGCCTCGGCTAATGCTACCGCTATAGCAGTTAGAGTGTGCATATGCGGTCCGCCCTGCATACCTGGGAAAACGGATTTGTCCACTTTTTCAGCGTGTTCCGCTTTACAGAGTAACATTCCTCCCCTTGGGCCTCGCAGTGTTTTGTGTGTTGTGGTTGATACAATGTCAGTATAGGGCACAGGGCTTTTGTGTATTCCGGCTACAACAAGGCCTGCGATGTGGGCTATATCACTGACGTGGTAGGCACCTACTTTTTTTGCGATTTGGCCGAATATTTCAAAATCAATTTCTCTTGGATATGCCGTTGCGCCGGAGATGATGATTTTTGGTTTGTGTTTTTTTGCGAGCTCCTCAATTTGGTTGTAGTCGAGTCTGCCGGTATGGGGGTCGACCGTGTATCGAACGGAATTAAATATTCTGCTTGTTACAGAGACCTTCCAGCCGTGTGTGAGGTGTCCGCCGTGAGGCAGAGACAGGCCCATAATAGTATCGCCCGGCTTAATTAATGAGAGATACGCTGCGAGGTTGGCTACCGAACCGGAATATGACTGGACGTTTGCGTAGTCGGCTTTGAATAATTTTTTGGCACGTTCCCGAGCCACTGTTTCGATAAGGTCAGTAACCTGCTGGCCTTCGTAGTATCGTTTTCCGGGATAACCTTCAGAGTATTTGTTTGTAAGGCAGCTTCCACTGGCTTCCATCACGGCCCTGGATACGTAGTTTTCCGAGGGGATGAGTCGAATACAGCCGCTCTGGCGTGCCTTTTCCTGTCTTATAAGCTCATAAATCTGTGGGTCATACTGTTCAAGGGCTGTTACCATGTTAGTTTCTCCTTAGACCATTTTTGTTCGGGTTGTTTTGGAGTTCGAGTTCCCGTTTTGTGACATATTGCAAAATTTAGCTTTAGCCAATGGGAACCATCACCAAAGGCCTCTTTTGCGTTTGGGGCCTTTTATAGCATGACCTTACTTTTTATACAAGTATTTATCCTGTAGCGGCCTAATTTTTCTGATTTTGGAGGAAACTAATATCGGTTTTAAGCGAAAAGGCTGCTGCTGTGCGAATAGAGAGGAAGGCCTTTTTACTCAATTTCCTCGAAATGGCCGTCCTGGTCCAGTGTGTATCCACCTGGGTCCAGAGATGGATGCTTGGCAGTAATGGTAAACGTCAACGGATTCATATTTGTTACTTCAAAACTAAAGCGGTCACTATCGAAATAGGAACCATCTAAGTCATTAGTATTAAAGCCAAGGTTGCAGGGGTCACCAATCCATAGACTTGTTGGTGGTGCGCCTGCTGTTCCCACGTTAGCGTGATATTGGCGTATAGCGGTTGCTATGGTTCCCATCATTGCTCTTCCTTCGGACCACTTGGCGGAATCGATGCGGCCTCGCATAAGCGGAAGCGCCACCGCAGCGAGGATGCTGACGATGAGAACAACCACCATCAACTCAATCAGTGTAAAGCCTTTTCTATTTTTCATTTTCTATGTCTCAGAGCTTTACAATATGTCGTGCATGGTTGGTATCGTCATTTTTTGCTCGAGAATCAAACAAAACAAGCGGGGAATGTTCTGAAAAATCGATGTTTTTTATGAATTGGGAGCCCCCCTTTACGGTTGTATATGTAGGTATCAGAATAGAGGATAGGGCGGATTAGGCCGCCTCGGTGTGTTTTTCCCGTCCTATAAGCTCATAAATCTACGGGTCATACTGCTCAGAGGCTGTTATCATATTGGTTTTTCCCCTAAACCATTTTTGTTCGGATTATTTCGGAGTTGGGGCTCTTGCTAATGGGAGCCGTTGCCAAAGGTCTCTTTCGTATTTGGAGCCTCTTATACAGCATAACCTTACTTTTTATACGAGTATTTATTTATTGACAAATTTGAGCCGGAGGTTAGGATAAATGGTTTAAAAACGCGTCGGGAAAAGGGAATCGGTTAAAATTTATGCCAGAGAAAGATATTAGTCAGGTGTTGGCTAAGGCCAGGGATTTTTTTGAAAGAGCTCGGGAAGCAGCGGAGAGGAGTGATTACGATTTCGCTATCGACATGTATATTGATGGTCTTCGTTGCGTGCCGGATGCGGTGCAGGACGGCCATATAAAACTTCGTGAATTGGCGCTTCAGCGGCAGAGAGTAGGTGGCCCAAAGCCTTCGGCGGCAGAAGTAACAGAACGATTGGGAAGTGAAACAGCTCTTGAGCAGATGCTCGGTGCCGAATACCTTCTCGCAAAGGACCCCGGCCATCTGCCGTATGCCGAGGCAATACTAAAAGCTGCGGCAGCAGGTGGTTACAAGGAGACGGCTAAATGGATTGCCGATTTGGTATTCCTGGCAAATAATAATGCCAAAAAACCGTCTTTACAAATATATCTTTTGTTAAAAGATTCATACGCAGCGATTGGTCAATTAGACAGAGCGGCTGCTGCGTGCCGAAGTGCCGTTAAACTTAAACCCGAGGATAGGGATTTGGTGGCGGAGTTTAAAAACCTCTCAGCCAAGCTAACTGTTGCCGGAGGCAAAAGTGACCAGGTTGACATTGTGAATACCCATGTTGACCGCCTCTCAGCGGTTGAGGAAACTATGAAAGAGAATCGGTTAGAAGCCGTGCCGGAAGGGATAGATGATGGTCAGTTATCGGCTAAGGCTGAGGCTTTTTTCGAAAGAGCCCGAAAAGTGGCGGAAACGGACAATTTTGATTATTCTATCGATATGTACCTTGAGGGTTTGCGTCGTGCCCCGGATGCGCTTCGAGAGGGGCATATACCGCTTTGCGAGCTGGCGCTGCGCCGGCAGGGAAAAGGCGGCAAAAAGCCCTCAATGCTGGAGAAAGTAAAGCGTCTGCGAGGTAAGACAGCCCTTGAGCAGATGCTTAGCGCAGAATATCTTTTCGCGAAGGCACCCGACCATTTGCCGTATGCCGAGGCAATGCTGAAAGCTGCGGTGGCAGGTGGTTATAGGAAAACAGCCAGCTGGATTGCTAATTTTGTGTTCCAGGAAAATAATGCTTCCAAAAAACCGTCTTTACAAACATATTTATTGTTAAAGGATTCCTACGCAGCCCTCGGTGAGTTCGACAGGGCGCTTGCTGCGTGCCAACGTGCCTACAGACTTAAGCCCGAAGACGGAGAAATAGCAGATGAGTTTCAGCGTCTATCAGCCGAGTTGACTGTTTCCCGGGGCAAATATGACCAGGAGGGTGATTTCAGGCAGTCTATAAAGGACCGCGAAAGCCAGGAAAAACTTCAAGCCCAAGAGAGCGTTATCAAGTCCGAGGATTACCGCCGCTCGGCGGTTAAGGAAGCCAGAAAAGCGATGGCACAGGACCCAAATCTGCCCAGGAATATATTTAACTTGGCCGAGGCCTTATCGGATTTGCGAAATGACAAAGATGAGAATGAAGCAATAAAACTGCTGGAAGATACGTATGGAGCAAAGAAGGATTTTAGCTTTAAAGAACGGGCAGGCCAGTTAAGGATAAAGCAACTCAAGCGTAAGAAAAGAGAAGCAGAAAAGACCCTTGAGGCCAAGCACGGGGATGTGCAAGCTGAGTCCGAGGTTGCAGAATTGTCGGCGCAGCTAAATGACGCTGAATTGGAACATTACCGTCTCTGTGTGGAAAATTATCCAACCGACCTGCGTGCCAAGTACGAATATGGTGTTCGTTTGTTACGTGATAAAAAATATGACGAGGCGATACCTTTGTTCCAGGAGGCCCAGCGGGACCCACGACATAAGATTTCAGCAATGGATAAAATAGGCTTGTGTTTCTTTATGAAGGGCTGGTTTACAGATGCAATCGAGGTTTTTACGCGGGCAATAGACTCCTATGCGATAAAGGATGATAGTATCGCCAAGGAGTTGCGGTATAATCTTGCCCGCTCTTACCAGGAGCAGGGCGATACTGAAGAAGCGATGGAGCTTTATCGCAAAATTGCTCAGCTTGATTTTGCATACAAAGATGTTCGCCAGCAAATAGATAAATTGAGAAGCAAGCGAACTAATCAATAATCATTAATCAATAATCATTTAGACGGGAGATTACAGTGGCACATTCGTTATCAGCGAAAAAAAGGGTGAGACAAAACGCTAAAAGAAGAGTGATTAATCGCTCGCGTAAAAGCCAGATAAAGACGCAAATTAAGCATTTTGAGTCGGCTCTGGCCAGTGGTGATGTAGAGGCGGCGAGTGAACAATACCAGCTTGTTGTTAAGAAATTAGACAAGACTGCTGCCGCCAGCACAATGCACAAAAGAACTGCTGCACGAAAGAAATCTCGCCTCGCCAAGCAACTTAACAATCTTAAGGTGAAAAGTGGATAGCACAGCGGTTTCCGGTATAATATGTGGTGAAGGCGGAACCTCAGTGAGTTCACAAGAGGTGTTATGACTCGGCAGAGTCTTTGGTTTAATTTCAGATAAACATATCGCCCAGTCGATATTAGAATTGATTGGGCGATTTTTTGTTTTTTTGCAGGTTGGTCGAATGGCGGAAATTTTCAAAAAAAGAATAATTAAACTTTTGAAGCACCCTGATTATACGCCGTTGAAACTGGCGCCTCTGGCCAAGGCGCTCGGCGTAAGTTCAGAAGATTATCCACAGTTTAAAGCAGCTTTTGAAGAGCTGCGCCGGGCGGGGCATGTGGTGATAGGTGCCAGGAATTTGGTCAGCCTGCCGCCGTTGGCCGGCAGAATCATAGGGACATTCAGGGCAAATCCAAAAGGGTTCGGATTTATAACGCCACTTGAGCCCAATTCGCACGGTGATTTGTTCATACCACCGAGCGCAACGGCTGAGGCGATGACCGGTGATATCGTTGCTGCCAAGGTTGTCAGAAAAGGTAAGCGGGCCGGACAGATGCGGTACAGCGGCAGGGTGGTGGAGATTCTCGAACGAGCGCAAAATAAATTCGTTGGAACCCTGATGAAACAAGCCAAGGGATGGGTGCTTGAGCCGGATGGAAGAGGATTTATCGAGCCAATCAGTGTTGATGATGTTACGGCGAAAAATGTTAGGGCAAAAGACAAGGTGGTTGTCGAAATACTGACCTGGCCGAGCGAGAAATATCTGGCACGCGGCGTGATTATCGAGGTGCTCGGCAGGGCAGGGCGGTATGAAAGTGAGATAAAATCAATAATTCGCCAATATCATTTGCTTGAGGAATTCGATGATGAATGTATCGGACAGGCCCGTAAGGTTGCTGCCGATTTCGACAGCGAACAAAGCAACGCCAGAGACGACATTACAGAAAAGGTGATTATTACGATTGACCCGCCGGACGCAAAAGATTTTGACGATGCGATAAGCCTGGAAAAGAATTCTGAAGGTAACTGGGTGCTGGGCGTTCACATCACCGATGTTGGTAATTTTGTGCCTGCCGATTCGCCGTTGGATTCCGAGGCGAAGATTCGCGGAAACAGTGTTTATCTGCCCGGCAAGACACTGCCGATGCTGCCGGAGATTTTAAGTAACGGCATATGCAGTCTGCAGGCCGGGCAAAAGCGGTTCGTCAAAAGCGTGTATATAACCTATGACGGAGGGGGGAATATTTTGTCTCGGTGCTTTGCAAATTCTGTAATGTGTTCGATACAGCGTCTGACCTACCAGCAAGCTGATAAGGTTTTGAAAGGGCATACCAAAGGTGTTGAGCCACAGGTAATTGAGCTTTTGAAGAATATGGAGATACTGAGCCGGGCGATTGAGAAACGACGAGAGAAAGGCGGAATGATACATCTGGATTTGCCGGAGACAGAATTGATAATGGATAAATCGGGACGGGTTGTGGACGCACATCCGGCTGACGACAGCTATCCGCATACGATAATCGAGATGTTTATGGTCGAGGCCAATGAGGCGGTTGCATCGCTTCTTGATAGGTTAAATGTTCCTTTTATGCGGCGGATTCACCCGGAGCCGGATAATTTGAGTATGCAAAATCTATCGCAGCTTGTCAAGGCATTCGGGTTCAGCTTGCCTCGCAATCCTGACCGGACAGCGATACAGGATTTATTGGCTGCCGTCAAAGGCAGAGACGGCTCGTTCGCAGTGAACATAGCAGTATTGCGGAGTTTCGAAAAGGCCCAATATGCACCGCTGCATATAGGCCATTTCGCCTTAGCATCGACTCACTATTGTCATTTTACCAGCCCGATACGCCGATATGCGGATTTGCTTGTGCATCGTGTTTTAGAATGCTACCTAAAGCATACCCATAAGACCGGTAGCCAACTAACAGGAGGGGGTTTAGCTGAGATCGGAAAGCATATTAGCTTCACTGAGCAGCGGGCTGAGGATGCCGAAAAAGAACTGACGACAGTTTTACTATTGCAAATGTTAAGTAAGAGAATTGGTGATGAACTTGATTGCGTTGTTACCGGCCTGACGAGCTTTGGCGTATTCGTGCAGTCGCGAAAGTTTGGCATCGAAGGCCTTATCCGGATGGGCGATTTGGGGGCTGATGTTTGGAAGTACAACCAAAAAGCCCAATGTATTATTGGAATGCGTTCGGGCACAAGCGTTCATCTGGGCCAGGCTATGAAAGTGCGTATAGTTTCCGTCAATGTCCCCGCTCGTCAGTTAAATGTGTTTCCTGTGAAATCCCTGGTTAATATCGAGAGGAAAGCGAAGAAGGATAAAACCGGCAAAAGGCCCAAAAAGGAGCAAAGGCAGAAACGGTCAAAAGGAAAAAGGAGAAAGAATAAAAGGTTAAAAAACTGATTGTTGTAATTGACTTTTAGAATTATAAGGATAAAATTTTTGGATTTCTTAAGATTGCGGTGACTGTCCTTTCTAAATTCCTATTTCCTCCGGGCCCTGGAAATCTTCTTGTTGTATCTGGGGCGTTTGGGAGCTCGCTTTTACTCCGAAAAACAGATATGCCAGTGTAATCAGCAGGTATAATAGCCATATATACGGAAGATAGATACCGGCCAGACCGAGAATCGTATTGATTATTATGGATGGTGTTACGGATACTATTGCCAAACGAAGCAAAGCCGCATATGAAAGCGTTACTTTGCACCAGGAGGCAAACAGCAGGCCTATCACAGCATATATAAGTGCCTGGACAATCCTATACAAGTAAGAACCCAAAAGGGCAAAAGGATATATTATTATGACGAGAAACTTCTCGGCAGTATGAAGCCAACCCGTTATACGTTCGCTGTCCAAAACGAAATTTTTCACTTTAGACTCCGACATATCAATCGTTCGAGTCTCAGCTTTGCTTTGTCGCCACATTACCTTGGTCTTCGTTACTAAGCAGACAGCATTCGGTTCTTCCAGCGATTTGATTGTCCCGGTAGTATCAATGATAGCCAGGATATCGCCGTTCTCAGGGTCCCTGATATAATATGGCTGAGGTTCTTTTATCGATACTTCACCGTCGATAATTGTGATCTCCGGCACTTGTTCGACGACGGCAGGTGCGTCGTTATCGACGAAATTCGAAAAGGCTATGTGCACCTTAATCATCGCTGGAATCCAGCAAATGGCCAGAAGTAATAACAGATATGAAAAGTTTACTCCTTTCCAGTGCAAGCCTACATCTCTATACAACTCTTGCGAGAAAAACGAAAGAACTGGTATATGGATAATAGAGAACTTTTTCATAATCTTTCTGCGTGCCTCCATTCTTCTTATTATTTCCTTTAGAGTTTCCTAAAGAACCTCAGCCTATTCTATAGAAGGTTTTCTATAATTGTCAATACAAAGTATATTTTATTGTAGGTGTATTTTCGGCAGGTTATTGATTTGTTGACATTTTGCTCACAGTTTATGATACTAAGCTTAGGAAGATTACTATTTATTTTATGCTTTTGGAGTGAGAAATGCGAGCATCGCAGATGCAAAAAGGTCAGACCGTTAAAATCGACGGCAAACTGTATGCGATTGTTGATTATCAGCACGTCAAATTAGGCAAAGGCGGAGCGGTCTATCAGACAAAACTTAAAAGCCTGACCGACGGTTCAATCCAAAACGTTCGCCTACGCTCGGAAGAGAATGTTGAGGAGGCGTATCTGGATAAGCGTAAATATGAATACCTTTATTCAGCCGGCAGTGAACATGTTCTAATGGACGCGACAACCTACGACCAAATTACCCTCGATGACGATGCGTTCGGCGATGGAGCGAAGTATCTTAAACCAAATACTCAATTGCAGGTTAGTATGTACGAAGGCAAGCCGATTATAGTTGAGTTGTCTAATGCGGTGGATTTGGAAGTTACTGAGACAGCTCCAGAGATTAAAGGCGCCACAGCGACCAATCAAAACAAGCCCGCAACACTCGAAACCGGCCTGGTCGTTCAGGTGCCGCCTTTTATCAAAGTCGGCGACATTATCCGTGTCGATACTCGCACCGGCGAGTATGTAACAAGAGTAAAAGATTAACTCTATGGCAATAGAGAAAGTAGGCAAAATCCTTCTAAAGGTCTTCGGGTCTCGAAACGAGCGGTTGATAAAGGCCTATTCTGTAATCGCTGAGCAGGCGGGTGAGTTTGAAGAGCAAATACAAAAGCTCGATGATGAACAGCTGCAAGCAAAAACGGCTGAGTTCAAGGCCGAATTAAAAGCCGGCGCCAAAGCGGAGGATATTTTGCCTGAGGTCTTTGCGGTTGTTCGTGAGGCGGCAAGGCGAAATGTCGGGATGCGGCATTTTGACGTGCAGCTTATCGGGGGCAATGTCCTCTATGAGGGCAAGATTGCGGAGATGGTGACCGGCGAGGGTAAAACGCTGGTGGCAACACTGGCAGCATACCTTGTTCATCTGACCGGCAGAAAGGTTCATATAGTTACCGTCAATGATTACCTGGCCAAGCGTGACTCAGAGTGGATGGGGCCAATTTATAAGGCTTTGGGACTGACCGTGGGAGCGATTCAGGCGGATATGGATACAGCCGGTGGCGAACGGAAAGGTCAATATGCCTGCGATATAACATACGGGACAAACAACGAGTTCGGGTTCGATTATCTTCGAGATAATATGAAACTGTCACTTGAGCAGATGGTCCAGGGGCCGTTGGAATATGCCATAATCGATGAGGTTGATTCGATTCTAATCGATGAAGCCAGGACGCCTTTGATTATATCCGGGCCTGCCTTTGATGATGTCACCAGATACAAAAAAGCAGATGAGGTGGCAAGAAAACTGATTTCCCTGCAAAGTAACTACGACCGCATCAAAAAACAAATCGATTCTTCTGAGCGAGCACGGGCCAGCGGTGGGGGGGAACTGTCGGAGGCAAAGAAGGACAAAGATAGCAAACGAATCGAAAATGCGCAGAAGGCGATTGAGAGGGCTGAGAGGGAGTTTGAAGATGCACAAGCCAAGTTAACGGGAGCTACACAATACTACGAGGTTGAACACGATAGAAAAGCGGTTCATCTGACCCATGAAGGGGTAGGAGCGGCTCAGGAAATAGCGGGTGTAGGCTCATTTTTCACCGGCTCAAATATGGATTGGCCTCATCTTCTGGAACAGAGCCTGCGGGCACACGTGACCTTCGAAAAGGAAAAAGATTACGTCGTTATGGATGGTAAGGTCATTATCGTTGATGAATTTACCGGCCGATTAATGCATGGTCGGCAGTGGTCCGACGGGCTGCATCAGGCAGTGGAGGCAAAAGAAAATGTCCCTGTAAAAGAAGAAAGTCAAACACTGGCGACCATCACACTGCAGAATTTTTTCAAACTCTATGACCAAATAGCGGGGATGACCGGTACAGCTGCTACCGAAGCCGAAGAATTTATGAATATCTACAGCCTTGATGTCGTTGTGATACCAACCAACGAACCCTGCATCAGGGAAGACCGGGATGATGTAATCTATAAAACAATGCGCGAGAAGTTTGATGCGATAGCGGAAGAGATAAATAACGTTAGCGCATCCGGCCGGCCGGTACTTGTGGGTACGGTAAGCATTGAAAAGAATGAGGCACTATCCAGGGCCCTTAAGGAGCGATACGGAAAAGAATATGAGCACGAGGTTTTAAACGCCAAGCATCACGAACGTGAAGCAGCGATTGTTGCCAAAGCCGGCCAGCAGCACAGCGGCCGGGACGGTCGGATGCGAGGTAATGTAACAATTGCAACAAATATGGCAGGGCGAGGGACGGATATTGTTTTAGGGCCCGGCGTAGCTGAACTTGGTGGTTTGCATGTCCTTGGGACCGAACGCCATGAGGCCAGAAGAATCGATAACCAGTTGCGAGGGCGGTGTGGCAGGCAGGGAGACGCAGGCTCAAGCCAGTTTTTTCTTAGCTTCGACGATGACCTGATGCGAACTTTTGCCCCGGAATGGACGGTCAAGGCACTTTCCTGGATTGGGTGGGAGGAGGGACAACCAATCGTGCACGGGCGGATAAGCAAAGGGGTTGAAAGAGCGCAGAGGAAGGTTGAAGAGCGGAATTTCGAGATACGCAAGAGTCTGCTCGAATACGATGAGGTAATGGACTATCAGAGAAAAATCTTCTATTCCCGCAGACGCAAAATCTTATCAGGCAAAGGTCTCAAAAATATTATCGGAGAAATGATAGAGCGCACTATCGCAAATAATTGCGATACCATCCTTGATGCCGGTTATCCTCTCAAATGTATTGTCGAATGGGCCAGAACTAACTTTGGTGTTGATTTGAAACCGTCTGATATTGTCGGCGCTAAAGTAGAGGAGATCGAAAGGTTAATTAAGGACCAGGCGAAAGACCATACCGCTAACGAAATATCGCTTTCTCTGGGCGAATATTTGGAAGACTACTCGGACCGGCAAAGCTGGGATATCGCTGGTCTGTGCAAGTGGGCAATGAGTGCATTCAAAGTTAGTTTAAGCCCTGCCAAAGTCAAACATCAGGAGCCGGAGGAGATTGAAGAACAACTGGTTTGCGCTGCTGCTGAGCAGATTGACAAGAAAGATTGTTCGCAATTAGTCGAATTTTTGAAAGAAGATTTTGCTGTCCGTAAATTGGCCGAGTGGGCACGAGCTAAATTCGACATAAAATTGGACATCGCAGAATTAGCAAGCCTAAACGTCTCCCAAATCCGTCAGCAACTCGGTGAAAAGGCCGCAGACAAATACAGACAAAGGGAGATTGAGTATCCTGTTGAATTTGCGATGAGTATGGTTTATGGGCCCGAAGGGGCCAACGTATATGCGTTCGAGGCACTGGCTGACTGGGTGAACAAAAAATACAACGCCGCTTTTTCAATCGAGCGGATACAGAATACCAAGCCCAAGGTCTTGCATAAGCAACTGCTCGAATTAAGTGAAAGCTTTAATAACGGTCAATTGGACCGGGAGCTTGATGACAAAATCGCTCGGTTAAACATTGCTGAATTGGTGAACTGGGCCAACGAGAGATTCGAAGCGTCTTTGAGTGAAGACGACCTCGCTGGCGAAGCGGGACGCAAAGACAGACTGTCTGAAGTGGCGAGAGAGTTTTTGCGCGCCGAGCTTAGCGACCTTGAAAAATATGTCCTGCTCCAAATTTACGACAGCACTTGGAAAGACCATTTGTATTCGATGGACCACTTGAAAAGCAATATTCATTTTCGCGCCTTTGCTGAAAAAGACCCCAAAACTGAATACAAACGCGAAGGTTTCCGAATGTTTAACGAGATGCTCGAGACTATTGAAGACCGGGTTACGGATATTATATTCAAGGTTCGTCTGGAAGCCGGTGCCAGAGCCAGAAGTGTCTGGCATGTGAGTCAGACCGCCCACGACGAGGTTGGCCAGTTTGCAATGGCCGAGCGACAACGGGCCGCTGCGCAGGCACCGCAAGGTGAGCAGAGAGTAAAGCAAATTCGGCTGGAACACCCCAAGGTTGGCCGGAATGACCCCTGCCCCTGTGGCAGCGGCAAAAAATACAAAAAATGCTGCGGAAAAAACGCGTAAAAAGAGCATAAGTGCACAAGAACATAAGAGCACAAGTTCAAAGATAAAAAATTCAGGATTGAATTTGGGAAAATACCGTTTATAAAGGAAAAATTAAATATTAGACCTCATTATCGAATAATATGGCGACAATAAGCGAATTACCACAGTTTTTCGATGGAATGTCACCTGAACAAAGAAGGATATTTGACAGAATCTTTCATGTTTCTGTTTCTGTCGGCGAAGTAGTGATTCCTGATACATGTGAGGGTTTAGCCTGGCAATATTTCGGTAACAAAAATGAGTATGACTGGAATACTGAAAAGCCCAGCAGTGTTACTAAAAGATTAGGGAAACAAAAGATAACAAGAATCCGAAACAAGGTAACAGGAGAAGAAGCATTATTTAATGAATTAAGATCCAGCAGGCCCGGGATGAGACAGGAAGATGTCGGGGGGTTAAAAAAGAAGGTTCTGGCCCATATAGAAGAAGCAAGAGGGTCTTGCTATATGTGTCATCCAGAAGAACTTACAGCTGATGATGTTTTTGGTAGAATTAGAGGGAAACATTGTGTTACCGGGGCTAATATAGCGAAATATGATGCATGGAGCGGTATGCTATATTTCAGGAGTCATAGTCCATTAGACTTTGGACAAGAGGAGCTATCTGATTATATAGATACTGCCTTTAAATGGTTTAGAAAAGTACATGAAGTAACCGAAGGGCAGTTTGAATATCCTTTTTTGATGTGGAATTGTTTAGAGAGAGCTGGTGCCTCGAGAGTTCATGGACATATGCAAATGTTATTAGCTAAAGAGACGGCTTATGCTAAAGTAGAAAATCTAAGACAAGCCAGTCAAAGGTATAAAGAGGAAAATGATTCTGCTGATTATTTTGATGATTTATTCAGTGTTCATAAAGCCCTGGGTTTAGGCATCGAAAGAGGCAGCAAGGTCATAGCTTACCTTACTCCAACAAAAGATAAAGAGATAATGATAATTGGTAAAAATGTTGATGACGTAAAGAAACCTGCTTATGAAACGTTAAGATGTTTTGTTGATAGATTGGGTGTTTTAGCTTTTAATTTTGTAATACAGACGCCTCCACTTAGTTCTCATACAGGATGGGAGGGCTTTCCTTACGTTGTTAGGGTAATTGATAGAGGTGCTCCTTTGAAATTAGGAACAGATATCGCATCTATGGAGTTATATGGTTGTAATGTAATCGGTGCAGACCCATTTAAAGTCATCGATGAAGTTAGAAATTCTGTGGAAAGATAAGCCCAGTTTTTCTAATGTCGCCTGATGGCAAATTGCAACTAAAATATCGCCTTAAGCAGCGTTCAAATCCGCTCGCGAGAGCTGGAAGATTTTCGATACAGAGCGGGGGTTTATTATAGCTTATGCACTTAAGTATGACTGCCAATAAAGAAAACATCGAGCAACATTTCGCCACCCGATGTTTTCCGGAGGGGAGAAAAATTCCTTTTCCTTACTTTACTTTTTTTCGTTATCGGCAGCAATACAGTTGCTACTTTAACCCCGTTAGAAATTTTTGTCTTTTCGTATCATATTAGACCTGGTTATAGGGTTTCTAACGGGGTTAACTGAAAAAATCGCAATTTTACTTGTTCCTATAACTATAGAGTTTTACGCTGCTGGTGTATAAAGGTTCTGAATTTTTCATAGTATTGTGGATTTGTTTGTCCGCCAGAGGCGGATAAATAAGTTCGGCCTCCTCGGCTAATAAAGACTCATCGGTTCGCGCTCTCTGCTGCTGCGGCGATAAATCGTAATTCCTTTACAGCCAAGATGATAGGCCAATTTGTAGGCCTTATCGACCGCCGCAACAGTGGCCTTTTCACTGAAATTTATAGTCTTGCTGACTGCTGCGTCGCAGTGCTGCTGAAAAGCGGCCTGCATTCGAATATGCCATTGGGGCTTAACATCGTAGGCAAATTTGAAGACTTTGCGTATTTTGGCTGGGATTTGAGGTATTTTCTGAATGCTGCCGGTTTTGGCAATCTGTTTTTCCAGCTTTTTGCTGTAAAAACCGCCTTTTTCAGCTATCTGTTTGAAAATCGGGTTTATTTGCAGCATTTTCGAGCCATTCAATATCTGGCGGATAAACACCGGTGAATAAGCCGGCTCAATTCCACAAGAACAATCTGCAATGATGCTTATGGTACCGGTCGGGGCTATGCAGGTAATAGAAGCATTGCGAACCTTCCTGTTCCTTTTAGTTCGCCAGATGCTGTCATTCCAATTTGGAAACGGCCCGCGCAAATCAGCAAGAGTATTACTGGCCTGGCGTGCGTTTTTGTTAATAAATTTCATAACAGTTTCGCCGAACTTGATACCCTGCTGGGAATCGAAAGCAATGCCAAGCAAAAACAGGCAATCGGCGAAACCCATAACACCCAGGCCTATTTTGCGGTTGGCCTGGGCCAGGCGGATGGTATCCCTGACGGGATAATCGCAGACATCGATAATATTGTCTAAAAACCGAACCGCCAATTTAACGGTTTCGGCCAGCGCCTGCCAATTCATATTTGCTTTCCGCCGTAAGGCGTCCCCAAGCGGAGGCTGGTCTATTGTTACAAACTTCACAAGGTTAATACTGCCGAGTGTGCAGGCTTCGTAAGGCAGCAACGGCTGTTCGCCGCACGGATTGGTTGCTTCTATTCGGCCCAGCGAGGGAGTCGGATTATCACGGTTGATTCGGTCGATAAAAGCTACACCCGGCTCACCGGTTTTGTGAGCGCACGTGACTATCATTTTCCAAATGTCACTGACGGTGTAAAATTGACCTGTGCGGCCGGTGGCCCGTGGTGATTTGCCGGTCAGCTTATGCAAATCATTTATTGTGTAGTTTGCAATATCAATTCGGCGCGGCAGTAAATACCGCTGTTGCGTGCGGGGGTTTTTCACGATGTGTAGAGACTTTCCCGAAGTGGCAAGTGTTTTCATCCAATCATCGGTGATTTTGACAGAGATATTGAAGTTGGTAAAGGCCTTTAGGTTCTGTTTGGCGTGCAGGAATTTTAATATGTCCGGATGTTCGACGCTCATCATCCCCATATTTGCGCCCCGGCGAAAAGCGCCTTGTTGAATTGCATCGGTGGTCTCGGAAAAAACCCGCCAAAAACTTATCGGCCCTGAGGTTGTGCCGCCGCTGGATGCGACACGGTCGCCTGTTGGTCTTAATTTATCGAGGGAAAATCCGGTACCGCCGCCTGCCTTTTGAATCAGAGCGGTCTGCTTAATCGTCTCGAATATCCCTTCTATGCTGTCTTCAATCGGCAGGACAAAGCAGGCGCTGAGCATTCCTCGCTGCCCTGCATTCATCAGGGCAGGGGAGTTGGGCAGAAACACAAGCTGCGCCATCAGGTCATAATATTTTCTGTGCCAGGCTTTGATTTCACTACTGGTGGCTCCATATCTGGCTTCAGCCTTGGCTACCAGCAACGCTACCCTGCTGAAAAGCTGAGCCGGTGTCTCGATGCACTTGCCTTGGTGGTCTTTGATTAGATATCGGCTTTGTAATACAGTTAAGGCATTTTCGCTGAGCACAGGAGTTCTGCCCGGCGGTGGAAAACTCTCGTATTTCGTATCTCGCATCTCGTATTCGGCTTATTGTCGGGAAGTTAAAATCTTTTGAGCCATCTGAACCTGAAAACCTGACGAATCTTTTCGGTAAACCGGACTCCCAGATGCTGCGTGCTGGTTTTAAACTCCATTCGCCTAAAATCACTTGCGGTGGGCTTGGCTGGTGATTTGCCGAATATCGACAGTAGTCCACCAGCAAGCGAACCAAGAAGCGAATTTGTTTTAGAGCGAACAGACATCTTCTAAGTCGTGAGTATTTAATGCGATGTACAGGCTTTTAACTACGTAAATAAAAACGCCCTTTGGCCACGGAAGTTTTTCAAAATTTGTTAGGTGTTAAAACTTGTACACAACGTGATATTCTAATGTAGAACTATTGATAGAAACAAATGTTTTTGAACAGGAAAATTTTTGAGAAACCCCTTGACAAAGTTAGGCAAGGCTAACTATATTAGGAATAAAGTGCAAAATATAAGAAAAAATGCTGTGGTTATAGCGAAAAGTAACAATTTAAGTGCCTCCTTAGAGGATTATCTCGAGGCGATATTTAATCTTGCCGGCGAGTCAGATGTGGCACGCAGCAAGGATATTGCCAGGTTGCTCAATGTCTCTAAGTCCTCTGTTACCGGTGCCTTACGAGCTCTGAAAGAAAAGGGGCTGGCTAACTATAAGCCATACGATTTTGTTACGCTCACCGATGCCGGCCAGGTGGCTGCAGCCGAAGTTGTCAAAAAGCATAATATTCTTAAGTCCTTTTTCGTCAATGTGTTAGGTGTTGAAATAGATATTGCCCAGCAGGCCGCGTGCAAAGCTGAGCATGTTCTCGGACCGAGAGTTATTACAAAACTTCTGTGTTTTATCGAATTTGTTACTAAAAAGAGTGAAAAAGGTTACGATTTGGCTGATAAATTCAAAAAATTCTGTAAAAACAGATTGCAAAATAGCGATTTTTCAAACAAGGAGACAAGTAAAGTGGATGACATAGTTGGGCTTAACGAGGTTAAACCGGGCCAAAAAGGCAGGATTGTTAAGATAATTGGCCGAAGCGGCGTGAATAAGCGCATCGCTGATATGGGCGTTGTGCCAGGCACGATTGTAGAGGTTCAGAGAGTCGCACCACTGGGTGATCCGATAGATGTGAAATTGAAGGGCTATCATCTTTCGCTGCGAAAAGAAGAAGCTTCAAAGATTATGGTGAAATTATGAGAAACAAGCCATTAAGACCGTTATCGACGGTCAAGGCCGGTGAGACAGTTAAGTTAGCCCGCATCAAAGCTGGGCAGGGTTTGAACAGACGTCTGGCTGCAATGGGGCTTGTACCAGATGTGGAAATAACAGTGGTAAAGAGTGGGCATCCCGGGCCTTTTGTTATAAATGTTAAGGACTCCAAAATGATGCTGGGCAGAGGTGTGGCACATAAAATAATGGTTCTGTGAATCAGTAATTAGCGCATAAGCTACATATTTTTTTTGAAGATATAGTTCGTTGCGACTAACTTTTTGTAGGGGGGTAAAAATTTTGCTTCTATACAAAGAAAGGAGTGAATATGAACAAAACAAGAGCTGTTGTGAGTGTTGTGCTTCTGTTGAGTGTAGTAAACCTCTCACGAGCAGAGAGTGCAAAATCAGAACAAATGGAACAGGCGGTCAGTGTCTGGAACAGGGAAACTTTGACAAATGGTTTTTGGGGACTGAACGACCGATTATCAGATAAGGGAATAGAGATAGGTTTTGAAATAACCAATGTCTATCAGGCCAACGTCAAAGGCGGGCTAAGCACACACAACCGCAAAGGCAGACACGTCGGCAGATATGATATGGAGCTTTCAGCAGATTTGGAAAAACTGCTGGGTATCGAAGGTGGCTCGTTTTTCATACACGGCTGGGGCGGCTGGCCTGACGAGGAAGGCATAGACGGCCTTTCGGTAGGCAGTTATTTCGGTACAAATGCTGTCTCTATCGGCAATCGCGGGATGGACATCGTGGAATGCTTCTACGAGGGGCCTTTCTTCAGTAACAATCTTACGCTGGCTATTGGTAAGCTGGACTTCACCGGCATATTTGATGCAAGTGAATATGCTGATGACGAATGTACTCAGTTTCTAAATGCGTCTTTGGTTGATGACCCAGCTATTCCATTCCCACAACAAGGTCTTGGAGCGGTGCTTACCTGGGACGTAACCGATTCGTGGTATATTATGGGCGGTATCGGTGATGCCCAGGCTGACAGCAGAGAGACCGGCTTTAGAACTACCTTCTGTGGCGAAGATTATTTTTTCTATGCCCTTGAAACCGGCATAACAAGACAGCTTAATTCGGTTAACGGGCCGATGCCCGGTACGTATCGGGTAGGTATCTGGTATGACCCCCAGCCGAAAGCAAGTGCAGACAGCGCCAACGCCCATCGGGACGATGTTGGCTTATACCTTAGCTGCGACCAGATGTTGATTAAGGAAAACGATGCCCCCCAGGACAGTCAGGGGCTTGGAGCGTTCTTCAGGTATGGCTATGCTGACAGCAAGAGAAATGATGTTGCCGATTTCTGGAGCATTGGTTTTCAGTATCAGGGCCTCTTCGAAGGTCGTGATGATGATAGACTTGGTTTAGGTTTCGCCCAGGGCTTCTTCAGCGACCACGCATCTACAACCTATGCCGACGATTATGAAAGCGCTCTTGAGATTTATTATAATGCCCGGATAACGCCATGGTTGAACATCAGTCCGTCTATACAGTACGTCGCCAACCCCGGCGGTGATAAAACAGCCAGAGACGCTGTGGTGCTGGGTACGCGAGCAGTAATAAGTTTTTAATATGGAAAGGGTAACAAAATTATGGAAAAGAAGATTACAGTTGCCTTAGCGGGCAATCCCAACAGCGGCAAAACCAGCATATTCAATATGCTCACCGGTGCCCGTCAGCACGTTGGCAATTATCCCGGCGTAACAGTGGAAAAGAAGCAGGGGCTGTGCAAATACGCCGGATTCGAAATAACAGTTGTGGATTTGCCGGGGACATACAGCTTAACGGCTTATTCGATTGAAGAAATTATCGCCCGTAATTTCATAATTGAGGAGCAGCCGGATGTCGTGGTTGATATCGTGGATGCTTCCAATATCGAGCGCAATTTGTATCTGGCAACCCAGCTAATTGAAATGGATGTGCCATTGGTTTTAGCATTCAATATGAGTGATATCGCTGAGCGAAGAGGCTTGCGTTTCGATATTGAGCAGCTATCCGGGCTTTTGGAAGCGACAATAGTTCCAACCGTGGGCAATAAAGGCAAAGGTAAAACAGAACTTCTTAACGCCATTATCGAAACAGCTAAGCAGGGCAAAGCAGAGCGCACTCATAAGGTAAATTACGGAGAAGAAATTGAAACGGAAGTGGCAAAAATAAAATCGCTCTTGGCAAGCGAAGAACCCCGGCTGGCGAAAAGATACGGTTCCAGATGGTTGGCAGTTAAACTGCTGGAGCAAGACAGTGACGTAACTGCAAAAGTTGATAGCCAGAAAGTGCTCGATACTGTTATGGACAGTGTCGGGCATCTTAAAAGCATTTTCGGCGATGAGCCGGAAATCATAATCGCTGACCGAAGATACGGCTTCATATCGGGTGCATGTGAGGAAACTATTAAGAGTTCGATAGAGTTGCGGCATACCAGCAGTGATATAGCAGATAAGGTGATTCTTAATCGTGTTTTGGGCCTGCCTATTTTTCTTTTGTTAATGTATTTGGTGTTCAAACTTACCTTCTGGGTTGGTGGCCCGCTTATGGGCTGGACTGAGGGCTTCTTCAGTTGGCTGGCGGGTATAGTAGCAGGTTTTTGGCCGGCAGGAGTTGAAAGTCCGCTCAAATCACTTTTGGTTGACGGTGTTATAGGTGGTGTCGGCGGGGTGCTTGTGTTCCTGCCGAATATCCTACTGCTATTTTTGGCCATTGCAGTTCTTGAGGATTCAGGCTATATGGCCCGAGCAGCGTTTATTATGGACCGCATAATGCACAAGATTGGCCTGCACGGTAAAAGCTTCATACCGATGTTGATTGGTTTTGGATGTTCGATCCCTGCCATCATGGCAACTCGCGTGTTGGAAAATCGCCGCAATCGCCTGACGACTATTATGGTGGTGCCGCTTATGAGTTGCGGTGCTCGACTTCCGATATACGCTCTGATTATACCGGCGTTCTTTGCGCCGCGATTGCACGGACTTGTGCTGTGGCTGATTTACATGATCGGGATTGCTTTGGCTATTATTTGCGCCAAGCTCCTGCGCCTGACGTTATTCAAAGGTGAGACGACGCCGTTCGTTATGGAACTGCCCCCTTATCGAGTTCCAACTATCAAAGGCACTTTTATCCATATGTGGGAGCGTGCCTGGCTATATTTGAAAAAAGCCGGCACCGTTATTTTGCTGATATCGATTATCCTTTGGGCAGCAACCAGTTATCCCAAACCGAGCGAAGCATCTTTAGCTGGCTTCGATGAAGAACAAGCGCAAGAATTTGAGTTGACTCATTCTATTGCAGGTCGGGTGGGCAAAGGATTGGAGCCAATCATAAAGCCACTTGGCTTTGATTGGAGAATCGGCACAGCACTCATTGGAGCGCTTGGGGCCAAGGAGGTATTTGTGGCACAAATGGGAATTATGTATTCATTAGGAGAAGTTGACGAAGAATCTAAGGCGTTAAGAGCCGAATTGCAGGCAAGATATTCACCTCTGGTTGGCTTTTGCATTATGCTTTTTACATTGATTAGTGCCCCGTGTATCGCAACATTGGCTATATGTAGGCGGGAAACAAATTCCTGGGCCTGGGCATTATTTCAGTTCTTCGGCCTGACGGCCCTGGCCTATATCGTAACTTTTATCGTCTATCAAATCGGCACTCTTTTTGCGGGGTAGGGTTATTGTCATTGCAAGCGACCTGTCCTCCGTAGCATTTGCGAAGGAGGAAGCGCGGCAATCTCGAAATCGGTTAGCCCCCAACTTTATGTTGGAGATTATTTGACTTGCTTGTGCTGCCTTCTGCTCGGATGCAATTAAAACTACTCCCGGCTTTGCCGGACTCCTCCGACGATATACGACATACGATATACGCAATACGAAACCATCACGGCCTCCGGGCAGCCTGTGCCATAGGTGCACTGCGCAATAAGTGTCTAATTAGCCCCCGCGCCGCCGGGCAATAATAATATCTTGATAGCTTAAGCGATTCGTTTTTGTACACCACCAGCCGTAATGGATTGGTTCCACTATATCTAATTTGTGCTTCTCGTAAAGCTTTCGAACTGTTTCCTCATCATAGGCAACGGCTTTTTCTGGTGTCACCTCACATACTGTTCTGTGTCCGTTTGCCCTGAACTTGAAATCCAAATCGCTTGCCCCGGCTTCAATAGCTCTTGAATATTCTTCATTTAACAAAAAAAATGTAACCAGACACTTCTTGTCTGGTTTTAATACTCTGTTGATTTCAGAAAGATAGTTGTCAACGCCCTCCGGCAACATATGGGTAAAGACGGATGTAAGAAATACAAAATCAAACGAACTGTCTCTGTATGGAAATTTGTACCGCGAAGGGATGTGTTTCCCCCTTGGGTTATATAGTTTATTATAAATGTCCACTAATTGAAAATGAAAGTCAGGGTATTTCGGTGTAATGTTTTTTCTGCACCAATCGATTGATTTGGCGACAATATCGAATCCCTCATAGCTGCCCTGTCCATTCAAATACTTTGTCAGTGGTACTGCTGTCCTGCCGATCCCGCATCCCGCATCCAGCACCCTGTCACTCTGTTTTAAACCGCCGAGTTCGATGAGATTTTGGAGCAATTTTTCTCCTGCTTTAAAGTTACCACCAATACTGAAAACCAGTCTTTTTGGCGGAGTTAGCTCTTCACGCCTGCCTGATAACCGGTCAGTTACGTCAGTGAGTGAATTTTGTAAATAGCGTTTCAAGTAAGAGGCAGTGTCTTTTGAAGAACGATAAATCTTTTGCACTTTTCCACTATTCATTTTTGTTTCTCTTGCTTGCCGTTGTATAAACGTAATATTTGCACATAACTTCCTTGGTATCTTAGCCGAAGCCTTTCGACCCGTCAAACCTCAATTAGCCCCCACGGTTTGTGCCCAAAGTAAGTCTAAGCGGAATTCAATCAAAATGGCGTAAGCCATGCCTAACGGCAGCGCCAGGGGCTAATGGCTAGGCCATGCCATAGGCAGACCAAAAATCCACTTGCTGTTGTGCGTCGCATGCCTTAGGTGCTGCCTCCAGTTCGGCCCTCTTTTTTATTTACTTCGTTCCTACGGGACTACGTAATACTAACGCTCCTCATTGCCTGCCCCGTGAGATGTGTCTTTCACTATCTAACTGGGGCGGCCTCCGGCAGCAACACGCCGCAAAACTCTGATTCTCAAACCCCCGATTCTTAAATCACTACATTAGTATATATGCATATACTAATATACTTTCTGACACCATCCCAATAAAACCTACAAACTTCAAAATTTGCTGTTGCATCCTCCAGTTCGGGCCCTTGTTCCTACTTACTTCGGGGCTTCGCCCCTGCGTAATACTAAGGTTCCTCATTGCGGCTTCTGGAAACAACAGCAAATCAATGTAGAGGCGTGTTAACTCAATCAAAAACGCGGCTACCTGCACACCAAAAACGGCTAATTTAATAATTTTTTTTACTCCCTTTGAAACAGCAACTTAACCCAAAAACCAATCCAAAGAGCTTCTGTTGTAATCTTCTGACAAAATCTTCTGACAGCTATAATTGTATACAGTATACTGTATTGCAGTATACTGCTTCTAAAAGCCCCCGCGGCACTTGAGCGGGGTACAAATCAATCATTTGCGCAGGCCGGAGCGGTGGCTTGCCCTGTGGGCGGCCTTCGGCAGCACTGTGCAATTGGGTGAAAAAAATAATCCACAAATCCACTATTGTAATTTTCTGGCAACTATAATTGTATGCAGTATACTGCAATGCAGCTTAGTGAGTGTCTTTTTCTCTCGTCCGTGCTGATATAAAAAACTTCTGTTGTATCTTCCGCCAGCTATAATCTTCTATTGTAACCTCCCTCCGCAATCTTCTATTGCAAGCTCCTTCTGCAATCTTCTGCCAACTATAATTGTATGCAGTATACTGCATTACAGTATACTGCTTGTCATACAGATAACAGTAATGACTATTTGATTGTCCCCTTCATTACAATTTTAATGCCTTCTTTTACACTATCCCAGTGACTGTTCATATCCCTTAAAATATTCACTCCGAATTTTGTCATCTCGAAACATATTCTTGGCG
>Ga0315543_1000156_pt1 | contig 84855 bp, 84 predicted proteins | sample SalMarSW160210MG_2_FD_203098 | JGI IMG/M metagenome (GOLD analysis project Ga0315543, IMG submission 203098) | Salt marsh sediment microbial communities from the Plum Island Ecosystem LTER, Massachusetts, United States - Salt Marsh Sediment SW1601-210 ... | reverse complement strand
GTAGTCATTTTCTCAACCTCCTTTATGACTTACTCAATCTTTTGTTCTAACCAGAATAGATAATTCAAGCTATGTCTGACGTTGGTCATCAGGAAACCGTCATTCCTCAACGGGAACAGTAGTACATTTATCGGTCAGGTTTGAGATATATGTGGGATTTCCTGTATCAACTCATAATGAGCTGACCTTCGTTCCTCTTGATTCTCAACACAAATGATATATCCCCCCGCATCCGATTGTCAAGCATGGTCACCACGCTGCGGCGGCACGCTCAAAGAGATATCTTTTTGGTACCTCATTCGTTATACTATATGCACAGGGTAACACCGATATTACCGGCCGGATGAGCGTAAAATATGAAAAAGTCCGGTTATGAATGGGAGTTGTCAGGTGCAGGATGAGGAGAGCCTTATCCGGAGAGCGCAGCAGCGCGACCAGGTGGCTTTAACTCAATTATATGAGGAGAACTTCGATAAAATTTATCGGTATATAGTTCTCAAAATAGGTAACCGTACCGAGGCGGAAGATTTGACTCAGCAGGTATTTCTCAACGCGCTCAGGTCAATCTCTTCCTACAGATTTAAGGGTATGCCGTTCTCTTCATGGCTGTACCGTATCGCCCATAACCAGGTAGTTGACTACCTGAGAAAAAAGTCGAGACGGGCCACCGTCTCCCTCGATGAGTCGATAACCTCTGGCGAAGACGACCCCCAGAAGGTGGCCGAAAGGAAATTAGATATTGAAGAACTTGCAGAGGCGGCGAAGAAGCTGACCGCGGCGCAGCAGGAAGTCATTTCGCTGCGCTTCACCAGTGAAATGTCCGTGGCCGAGGTAGCTGAAGTTATGGGCAGGAGTGTGGGAGCGGTAAAAGCTTTACAGCACAGCGCTATAGTCACCCTGCGTAAAGTGCTTTCGGCAGGGGCAGTGGCATGAGCAAAAAGAGCGAATTTGATAATATATTGAACGAATGCCTGGAGCGGCTGATCAGCGGCGAGTCTATCGAGACATGTCTGGCGGATTATCCTGCCTATGCTGACGAGCTTGAACCGCTGCTCCGGACGGTGGTAGATGCCAGAAAAGTGGCCTCCGTTGAGCCTCATCAGGAATTTAGAGAGAGAGCTGGCTACGACTTCCAGGCAGCTATCCGTGAGATGGAGCCGGAGAGGGCGTGGGGCTTCTTCGCGTGGTTTCCACGCTGGGCTGCTATTACAACTGTAGTCGTCGTTGTCATCTTACTGGCAGCCACCGGCACCGCGGTCGCATCCATTAACAGCCTGCCCGATGAGCCCCTCTACCAGGTTAAGCTGGCGACCGAGGCAGTGCGGCTGGCTTTTACTCCCTCGTCCCTGGGCAAGGCGGAGCTGTATGCCAGCTTCGCCGATGAAAGGGTGGAGGAGATAGTCAGGATGGCCGATAAGGGTGATGTCGCGCAGGTGGAGAAGGCTACGGAACGCATGAATGACCAGTTGATAGCTATGTCGAATCTGGTCGTACCCGGCAGGGGAGAGGATACACAGATGGACATGACTGCCTTCGAGGCGGCGCCGGCACCGGTTCCCGCACCGACACCGGCCCCAGCACCTGAGCCGGAGCCGGAGCCGGAAGAACCGCAGTTGCAGGTGAAAGAGCCGCCGACAGAAGCACTGCCGGACAAGGCACAACCGGCACCGGTAATAGAAATACCGCCGGAAGCCGTGGTAGAAGCGCCCGCACCGACTGCTCCCGGTGCAGCGGTAATGCGTGAAGAGGCCGGGGCGGATAAAGAACGCGACCGGGAAGACGAGGAAGTCGAAACTGATGATGAGGCGCGGCTCCGCACCATTGTGTCGGAGCAGGCTTTGAAGAACTCAAAAAAGCTGCAGGAATTGCTGGAAAACGCGCCAGAAGCCTTGAAGCCGGCGCTACGCCGGGCACTTGAGGTCGCCGACAACGGTTACGGTCAGGCCCTCCGGAACCTGAAATAGGTTTAATTTCTCGCCACTATTCTAAGTCTGATATTCCCCAAATTGTGACATAAATTACATCTTTTCCTTCTGTTTCGCTTTATTCTAAATCAAGTGATATGTGGCTTTTTCCGTCAGGAAAAAGAGCGGGTCATCATAGTAGGTAGTAGTAAGGAAGCCCGCTGCTAACTTTACGGCAGCTTTTTCGTTATATATAGTAGCAAAATAAAAAGGAGGCAAAACAATGAAAAAGACATGGTTGGTAGTAATCGGAGCGGCATTGCTTCTCGGGGTGGTGGTACTGGCCGGGTGTTCCAACGGAGTCGATGGTACTCTGGAACTCAAGGGTAACCTCAACAGCCAGCAGGAAGGAATCTGGGTCAACGGCGAGGGTAAGGTGACGGCCGTTCCCGATGTAGCTGTTCTGAGAGTAGGCGTCGAGGCACGGGAGGACACGGTTGCCGAGGCCCAGGACGAAGCGAAGGTCGCCATGGATAACGTCATAAAAGCCCTGAAAGATGAAGGCGTTGCCGATAAGGATGTACAGACTCAGTACTTCAATATCCAGAAGGTAACCCGGTGGGACAATGATAAACAGCAGGAGATATTCCTTGGCTATCGCGTGACCAACGTCGTCACGGCCAAGATAAGGGATGTGGCAAAAGCGGGAACCGTTATTGACGCCGTGGCTGTTGCCGGCGGCGACCTGACCCGCGTCGACAGCATTAGCTTTACGATTGACGACCCGACCCCTTACCGGGAGCAGGCGAGAAAGCTGGCGGTAGCCGCTGCCGCCGCCAAGGCCAAAACTCTGGCCGAGGTAGCTGATGTAAAGCTGGGTAAAGCCACCTATATCTCCGAGAGTTCCTACATACCCGGCCCCATCTACCGCGGTGATATGATAGCTATGGCGGAGTCAGCGCCCGCGATGGAGACACCCATCAGCCCCGGCGAAATGGAAATAACCACCAATGTCCAGATAGCCTATGAAATAGACTGATGAGTTAAGTAAAGTCGGGCATAGCTCGTATAATACGAAAACAAACGGGGAGCCTCGAAAAGAGGCTCCCTGTCTTTTTACTGTTTATTCTTTGATATCGGCGTAGCGTTCCCACTCGCTGTAAACACAGCCGCAGTACTGCTGGCGGTAGAGGTCCATCGGCTTGGTGATGTGCCGGCTGTCCGAGTAGCGCTTGCGGAGGTCGGCATAGAGGAATTCCGGGCCCTGTTCAGCAGCGATTTTATCGCCGATTTCCCGGATGATATCGTGTTTCTGATGGGGGCTGATGAGCAGGGTGGTGGTGAAGCCGTCGTAACCATGCTGCCGGGCGGTCTCTGCCGTTTTTGCCAGTCGCAGGTCGAAGCAATAGCGGCAGCGCTCTGCCTCGTGGCCGACTACCCGGCGGAAGTATTCCGGCATATCATAGCCTTCGGTGATAATCAACGTCAGGCCTGTCTCCTGCGCCAGTGTTTTCATGCTTTCCAGTCGGCTCTGGTGCTCGGTGTAGGGGTGGATATTGGGATTGTACCAGAACCCGCCGACTTCATACCCCTGCTGTCTCCAGTGTTTGACCGTATAAGCGGCGCAGTGGGCGCAGCAAACGTGAACCAGTAATTTTTTCATCCTTTACCACCAGACTTCCCATTTTACTCCTTTATTCCTCGTACTGAAAGACTTCTTCCAGCGTCACGCCGAAAGCCCGGGCAATCTTGAAGGCCAGCTCGATGGACGGCACGTACTTGCCCTGCTCCAGGGCAATAATGGTCTGCCGGGTACAGCCGACGCGGCCGGCCAGCTCTTCCTGCGTCATCTCGTCATGGTCGAAGCGTAGTCGCCTGATGCGATTGTCTATCCTGGTGCTACTCATGGTTCACCTTTCGGCCATACAGCAGCAGCGCCGTAACGGCCTGCGTGAGTATCAGCGTCACCCCGCCGACGATAACGATAAAGAGCGGAAAATAAACGGGGATAGTCTCGCTGCCGCCGTCCATGTAGGTGATGGCCAGGGCCAGCAGCAGGGCGGCGACGACGCTGTAGGAGACCCCCGTCGCCCAGAGTGAGGCTTTGCGGAATATCGATTTGTCCCTCTCATCGGTAACGGCTTGGAGTTTACTTTTCAGGATGCCGGCTACCACGTTCATGACAACCAGGGCGCCGAAAGCGGCGGCGCAGAGCCAGTAAAAGGTCATTTTCAGGGTCTCGTTCTGCCAGTAAAAGATTGTACCATTTATTGAGAATAGCACCACCCAGCCGATTAACAGGGCCCCGAATATTGCCAGCTGTGCCCAGGCGGTTTTCTGACTTATGGTCATTTTTCCCACCTCCTTGTTATTTTTATGGCTATCAACTTTTCCAGTAGCCGATGAGTATTCCCAGCGATTGCGAAAGCGTGCTGACCATGAGAACCGACATGAATATAACGTACATAAAGACGGCGGGTATCTGGCCGGTATCGTGGTAGACCTCGGTAAGGGCGATAGTCCAAGCTACCAGCGTGAAAACGACCGCCAGCCACTGGACGCGGGGCGCCCTTTCGACTATCTGCTTGTCGCGTTCGTCGGCCATGCCGGGTTTACGCAGGGCCAGGTTCACAATAGCTAGGTTGGCCACCAATCCACCCACCCACAACACGTCGATAATTATCCGGAATCCCTGGTCTTCATCAAAGGTCTCGATGCCTCCCATCAGGATAAAGACCAGTACAAAAGCTGCGGAAAAGATTATTCCGACCCCCAGTCCCCACCAGGCCCTCTTTTGCATCGGTGCCATTTTTTTTCCTCCAATCAATATCAGTAATCTGTACAATACATATTGTAAACCATAATATACTAAATGTCAAGCATATGTTACATCATTTTGCATAAATATTTAAAAATTATTGGATTAAAGGTGGTGTAGTTTCGCCTCCGGCGAGGTTTTTTAGAGCAACGTTCCCTGCGGGGGCTTTTTATTGTAGGGCAGGCCGAGGTGCTCGTAGGCCAGGCGGGTGGCCATCCTGCCCCGCGGCGTCCTCTCCAGGAAGCCCAGCTGCATCAGGAAAGGCTCGTAAACGTCGGTGATGGTGTCGGACTCTTCGCTGATGGAAGCGGCGATGGTGTCCAGCCCCACCGGCCCGCCGTTGAACTTCTCGATAATGGTATACAGCACCTTGTGGTCGATTTCATCCAGCCCGATGGGGTCGACCTCCAGCTTGGAGAGGGCGGCTTGAGCCACTTCATGAGTGATGACGCCGTCGACAATGACCTGGGCGTAGTCCCTGACCCGCTTGAGAAGGCGATTTGCCACGCGGGGCGTGCCCCGGGCGCGGCGGGCGATTTCTTTCAGCCCTTCCTCATCCGCTTCCACCTGGAGAATGCGGGCGGAGCGCTTTACTATTTTTTCCAGCGACGCCTGGTCGTAAAAATCGAGCCGGTACACCGAGCCGAACCGGTCCCTCAGCGGAGGGCTGAGCAGGGCGTAGCGGGTGGTGGCTCCTATCAGGGTAAAGGCGGGGAGGTTGAGTCGCAGGCTCTTGGCGCCGGGGCCCTTGCCGATGATGATATCCAGGGCGAAATCCTCCAGGGCGGGGTAGAGTATCTCTTCTACCGTCCGGTTAAGGCGGTGGATTTCATCGATGAAGAGGATATCGTGTTTTTTGAGGTTGGTCAGGATGGCGGCCAGGTCTCCGGTACGTTCGATGGCGGGACCGGATGTCGTCTTGATATTAACGCCTGCCTCGATGGCGATGATGTGGGCCAGGCAGGTCTTGCCCAGCCCGGGAGGCCCGTAAAACAGGGTATGGTCCAGAGGCTCGCCACGGCCTTTAGCGGCGGCAATAGCTATATTGAGATTTTCCTTTGTTTTATCCTGCCCGATGAAGTCCACCAGCGACCGGGGCCTGAGACTGGTATCGAGCGGTGCGTCCTCGACGCTGGGCTTACCTGAAATAATGCGAGCTATTATCTTACCCCCTCAATCCTTTATAAGAAGGGCGGCCAAAGGAGTTCTAGGCAGGTTCTTCCTTGTCTTCTTCTCCAGCGGTTGTATCTGTATCCGGCGCTTCGGCTTCTGCCTCTTCTGGTTTTAAAAGGTCGGTCGGTTCTTCTGCTTCCGCTATATCTGCGTCCGGCGCTTCGGCTTTCGTCTCTTCGTTTTCCGAAAGTTCGGTCGGTTCTTCCGTTTCCGCGGCATCTGCGTCCGGCGCTTCGGTTTTCGTCTCTTCGCTTTCCAGCAGGGCTGACGCTTCTTCTCCTAATTCTCGGCTTATCGCTTCTTCGGTGGTGAGCAGGTTGTCCATTTCCGTCATGCCCAGGCTGGCCAGTAATTTCATGGCCTCGTCTTCTTCCTCACCGGCGGTCAGCTCGGCCAGGTCTTCTTCCTTCAGGTAGCGGGCAGGAATCAGCTTACCGATGATGACGTTTTCCTTCAGGCCGACAAGTCTGTCTATTTTACCATTGGCCGAGGCTTCGGTAAGGACCCTGGTTGTCTCCTGGAAGGAGGCAGCGGCCAGCCAGCTTTCGGTGCTCAGCGATGCCCTGGTAATACCCAACAGGACGGTATGCGCCGTCGCCGGTTCGCCGCCTTCGGCCAGTACCTTGGCGTTGATATCTTCGTATGTGAACTTGTCAACGAGTTCGTCGGGCACCAGGTCGGTGTCGCCGGCGGAATCAATGCGCACTTTGGTCAGCATCTGATGTGTGATGACTTCGATATGTTTGTCATTGATGGTAACACCCTGGGAGCGGTAGACCTTCTGGACCTCATCGACCAGGTATTGCTGCACGGCTTCTTTGCCCAGTATACGCAGTATATCGTGTGGATTAATGGAACCGTCGGTCAACTGTTGCCCGGCTTTTATCTCGTCTTCGGTCTTGACCCAGATACTGGCGGTAGATGGGACGATATATTCCCGTTCCTCTTTCTCGACGTAGCTTATGACCAGTTGCTTCTTTTTAACATCGGCTTCGCCGGCAAACCGTGCCACGATGGGCTGGCTTTCCGGTGTTGTTTCCGCCTCTTCGGTTTTTTTATCTTTGGGAGGTGGGGCTGCCAATACCGTGCCGATATCCACCCACTGGCCCCTCTTGACCATCACCTGCCAGTTAGTTGGTAACGGATACTCGTCCTGGTAAATCTCGGTGCTGGTGATTTTTATTTTCCGCCCCTCCTCGTTCTGTATCACCTCGGCGATTCCGTCTATCTCCGAGATAATTGCCTGCCCTCGCGGTATCCTGGCCTCGAAAAGTTCTTCCACCCTGGGAAGACCGCTGGTAATATCGAGTCCCACCACGCCGCCGGTATGGAAGGTACGCAGTGTCAGCTGAGTGCCAGGTTCGCCGATGCTTTCGGCGGCAATAATACCCACAGCGACGTTGTACTCGATGAGGTCTCCTCGGGCAAGGTCGCGGCCGTAACAGAGGCGGCAGGTGCCGCGCCGCGACTGGCAGGTAAGGGGCGACCTGGCATACACCGAGGTCAGGCCCGCGGCAATTATTTCCTCGATTTTCTCTTCGTCGATTTCCTCGTTCTGGGCGACGATTATTTCGCCGGTTTCGGGATGGACGATATCGCTAGCTGCCATTCTGCCGATTATACGCTCGGTAAGCGGTGGTAAGATGCCTTTTTCTTTCGGCTCGGACATCCAGACGCCGTCAGTGGTGCCGCAGTCGTCCTGCGAGGTAATCACGTCCTGGGCGACATCAATGAGGCGCCGCGTGAGATAGCCGCTATCGGAGGTTCTCAGGGCCGTGTCGGCTAGGCCTTTGCGGGCGCCGTGGGTGGAGATAAAGTATTCCAGGACGCTATGGCCTTCGCGGAGGCTGGACTTGATGGGGAATTCGATGATTTTACCGGCGGGGTCGGTCATTAGCCCGCGCAAGCCGGCCATTTGCCTTATCTGGGAGATGTTACCTTTGGCGCCGGATGTCGCCATCATGTAGATACCGCCGTAGCGGTCGAGGTTATCGGAGATGGTATTGGTAATATTATCGGTGGTTTCCATCCAGACGCCGATGATTCCGTTGTACCTTTCGTCCTCGGTAATCAGACCGCGGTGATACTGGTCTTCGATGGTGGCGACCCTTTTCTCCGCTTCCTCCAGCATCTGTGTCTTGCTTGCCGGGACCTCAATGTCATTCATGGCGATGGTTATTCCCGACTTGGAGGCGTAGTGGAAGCCGAGTCGCTTGATACTATCCAGTACCTGGCCGGTCTCTTCGTCGGGCAGCAATTTACAGCAGTTGGTGGCTATATGTTTCAGGGTGGACTTATCAATTATTTTATTGAAGAAACCCAGTTCCGCGGGCAGGACCTCATTGAAGAGGATGCGGCCGACACTGGTTTTAACTCTCTCACCCGTTTCTTTGTTCCTGACGTCAATCTCTTCTCTCAGGTCGACTACCCCGAATTCATAAGCGAGCTTGGCCTCTTCGAAGCTCCCGAAGTATTTACCGTTTTCTTTACCCTCGTGACGGATGGTCGTCAGGTAATAGCAGCCGAGTACCATGTCCAGTGTCGGCGTTACCGTGGGTTCGCCGCTGCTGGGCAGCAGTATATTGTGATGGCTGAGCATCATGTCTCTCGCCTCTTTAACAGCGGCGCGTGACAGCGGCACGTGCACCGCCATCTGGTCGCCGTCGAAGTCGGCATTGAAGGCGGAGCAGACCAGCGGGTGAATCTGGATGGCGCTGCCGTCGATGAGTACCGGCTCGAAGGCCTGGATGCTGAGGCGGTGCAGGGTGGGGGCGCGGTTTAGTAATACCGGCCGTTCCTTGACGACCTCTTCTAAAATGTCATATACCTCGGACTTGGCTCTCTCCACCAGTCTTCTGGCGCTCTTGATATTGGGAGCCAGCCCCTGTGCCACCAGGCGGCGCATCACGAAGGGCTTAAACAGTTCGAGGGCCATCCGGCGGGGCAGGCCGCACTGGTGCAGGTTCAACTCGGGACCGCAGACGATTACCGAGCGTCCGCTGTAGTCTACGCGTTTGCCGAGCAGGTTCTGGCGGAACCGTCCCTGTTTACCGCGGAGCATGTCGGAGAGTGACTTTAATTTATGGTTGCCGCTGATGGAGATGGCGCGCCCTCTCCGGCCGTTATCGACGAGAGAATCGACGGCCTCCTGGAGCATGCGCTTCTCGTTTCTTATAATGATTTCCGGAGCGCCGATGTCAATGAGATGACGCAGCCGGTTGTTGCGGTTGATGACCCTGCGGTACAGGTCGTTAAGGTCGCTGGTGGCGAATCTGCCGCCATCCAGCTGAACCATCGGCCGCAGGTCGGGCGGCAGCACCGGCAGCACGGTTAAAATCATCCACTCCGGCTTGTTGCCGCTATTGCGGAAAGCCTCGACAACCCTGAGCTGCTTGCTGGCCTTCTTGCGCCGCTGCCCCGAGGAAGACTGTGTCTCCTGCAGCAGGTTATTGCGTATTTCATCGAGGTTGATGTTCTTCATAATATGCAGGATGGCCTCGGCGCCCATGCCGGCCTCGAAGGCATCCCCGTACTTGTGTTTAAGGTCGTGATATTCATTTTCGGTCAGCAATTGCTTAACCTGGAGTTCCTTGAGCTTTTCCGTGACGAGGGCGGTCTCTTCTTCCAGCTTGGTTTTTTCATTGACGAACTGGTTGCGGAGTTGATTGATTTCTTCTACCGTCGCCCCGTCCTGCTCCATCTGGGCAATCTGGGCCTCTACGGCTTGCTGGCGCTCCTCAATGTTATGGAGTGTACTTTCCTCGAGCTGCTTGATAACCTCTTCACGGGCATCTTCATTTACCTGGGTGACGATGTACTGGGAGAAGTAAAGGACATGTTCCAGGCTGCGCGGCGACAGGTCCAGCAGCAGGCCGATGCGACTCGGTATGCCCTTGGCGAACCAGATATGGCTCACCGGGCAGGCCAGATCGATATGCCCCATGCGTTCCCGGCGCACCTTGGCGCGGGCGACTTCCACGCCGCACTTATCACAGATAACGCCCTTGTAGCGTATCCTCTTATACTTTCCGCAGTAGCATTCAAAGTCCTTGGTAGGACCGAATATCCTTTCGCAGAAGAGGCCGTCCCGCTCCGGTTTCAGCGTGCGGTAGTTGATGGTCTCCGGCTTGGTTACTTCCCCGTATGACCAGCTGCGTATCTGCTCCGGTGAAGCGAGCGAGATACGGACGGCATCAAAATCGTTAATCTCGAACATCTTCGTCTACCTCTCTCCAGCGTGGTTCTTCACTTTCTTTCAGCTCTGTCTCCAGTTTGTAAGTCTGTTCCATGGTCTCTTCTGCGGAGGCTATCTTGGTTTCTTCTTCATTTATCACTTCGAGGGCGAGACCCAGGCTCTGTAGTTCCTTAACCAGGACCTTGAACGATTCCGGCACACCGGGCTGGAGGATATCATCGCCTTTGATGATGGACTCGTAGGCTTTGGCCCGGCCGGTGACGTCGTCCGATTTTATGGTCAGCATCTCCTGGAGGTTATGGGCCGCGCCGTAGGCTTCGAGCGCCCAGACTTCCATTTCGCCGAAACGCTGCCCACCGAACTGCGCCTTGCCGCCCAGCGGCTGTTGCGTAATCAGGGAGTACGGGCCCGTAGAGCGGGCATGGACTTTATCCTCCACGAGATGGATGAGTTTCATCATGTAAATATTGCCGACGGTTACCGGCTGGTCGAAAGGTTCGCCGGTGCGCCCGTCATGCAGGATGACCTTGCCGTAGGTAGGCGGTGAGAACCGTCCCTCGGCATTTACCTTTTCCACCACCTCCTCCAGGTCTTCCGGTTTGAGGTCGTGGCTGGATATATTGAGGTCTTCAAGCCAGAGACGCAGGCCGATGTCTCTCGCCTTTCCCCGCAGGGATTCATTGAAAACGGCTTCTCCGTCGTAATCGTGTTCATTGACCCATTTCTTGGCGACATCCTGGTTGTAGGGGGCTTTATCTTTCCCGGGGGTGGGGTCGATGGCGCCGGATTGCTGGACAATCCAGGCGCGGCATAGGGCGTCTTCGATGGCCAGGTCATCCGCACCGTCGAAGACCGGCGTCAGCGCCCGGAATCCCAGCACCTGGGCAGCCCAGCCCAGATGGGTTTCCAGTACCTGACCGATATTCATACGCGAAGGCACACCGATGGGGTCGAGGATAATATCTACCGGCGTCCCGTCCGGCAGGAAGGGCATGTCTTCTTTGGGCGCGATGATGGAGATAACACCCTTGTTGCCGTGTCTCCCGGCGAGCTTATCGCCGACGGATACCCGGCGTTTCTGGGCGACCCAGACCTGTACCCACTGGTTGACTCCGGCCGGCAGGTCGTCGCCGCCCTCGCGACTGTCCTTGCGTGTATAGACCTTGACATTGATTACCTTGCCCCACTCGCCGTGTGGGACTCGCAAAGAGGTATCTTTAACCTCTCTGGCTTTCTCCCCGAAGATAGCTCGGAGCAATTTTTCCTCGGCGGATAGCTCCGTCTCGCCTTTGGGGGTGATTTTACCTACCAGCGTATCGTCCGGCCTGACCTCGGCGCCGATGCGGATAATGCCGTCTTCGTCTAGTTCGCGCAGGCTTTCCTCGCTGACATTGGGTATATCCCGTGTAATTTCTTCCGGACCCAGCTTGGTATCGCGAGCTTCCACTTCGTGTTTGTTGATGTGGATGGAGGTGAACATATCCTCTTCGACCATGCGGCTGCTGAGGATAATAGCGTCCTCGAAGTTGTAGCCCTCCCAGCACATGAAAGCCACCGTTACGTTCTGTCCCAGGGCCAGCTCACCGTTCTCGGTGGCGGAGCTGTCGGACAGCAGCTGACCAACCTCAACGCGTTCGCCTTTATTCACCAGGGGCCGCTGATTGATGCAGGTTCCCTGATTGGTACGGACGAACTTCATTAACTCGTAGGTATCCTTTTCACCGTCGTCCCGCGTAATTATAATGCGATACTTGGTATTGAATTTTTCGTCGATACTGCCGGCCATCTCGGTAACCACGCCGGCGTTCAGCGCGAAAATTATCTGACGGCTGTGCTTGGCAGCCTCCATTTCCATGCCGGTCGCTACCAGCGGCGCCTCCGGACGCAGAAGGGGTACCGCCTGGCGCTGCATGTTGGCGCCCATCAGGGCGCGGTTGGCGTCGTTGTGTTCCAGAAAGGGCGTCAACGCGGTAGCGACGCTGACAACCTGCTTGGGGGTAACATCCATCAATTCCATTTTATCGGGCGTTTCCAGCAGGTAGCCGTCGGCCAGCCTGGCCTCGATTCTTTTTTCGATGAACTGGTTGTTCTCGTCGAGCGGCGCGTTGGCCTGGGCGATGACGTATTTGTCCTCCTCGTCAGCCGGAAGGTAGATAATCTGGCTGGAAACAAAGGGGACAACTTTTATTTTCCTCGACCTCATCTTGGCCAGTTTGGAGACAACCTGGGGGGTAATAACGGTACCTGCTTTTACCAGGGTGCCGCCCTTGTCATCGGGAACATCCTCCGTAACCGTCCTGCCGGCGAGGTTCTCGTCCTTGCTTTTTACCTCGCTGATAACCTTGCGATACGGCGTTTCGATAAAGCCGTACTCATTGATAATACTGTAGGTGGCCAGGGAGCCAATAAGCCCGATATTCGGCCCTTCCGGTGTCTCTATAGGGCAGATACGTCCGTAATGGGAGAAGTGGACGTCTCTGACTTCGAATCCGGCGCGTTCCCGTGATAGCCCTCCGGGGCCCATGGCCGAAAGTCGCCGCTTGTGGGTCAGTTCTGCCAGCGGATTGGTCTGGTCCATGAACTGCGATAGCTGCGAGCCGCCGAAGAATTCCCTGACGGCAGCCACGATGGGGCGGATATTGACCAGGGCGCTGGGGGTAACCGCCTCGGTGCCAATAATGCTCATGCGCTCCCTGACTACCTGTTCCAGGCGCAGGAAGCCGATGCGGAACTGGGTCTGCACCAGTTCTCCGACGGTACGTACCCGCCGGTTGCCGAGGTGGTCGATGTCATCGCCTGAGTCCTGCCGGTTGTTTATCATTATGATGTGCCGCACTATCTCGACGATGTCCTCGCGGGTCAGGGTACGCTCCTTCAAGTTTATATCGAGGTTCAATCGCTTGTTCAGCTTGTAGCGTCCTACGCTACCCAGGTCGTAGCGGGCCGCATCGAAGAACAGGTTCTTTATCAGCTTGCGGGCGTTCTCCGGTGAAGGCATTTCGCCGGGGTGTAGTTTCTTGTAAATATCAAGCAGAGCCTCTTTCTCATCCTTTATAAAAGGCTCGCGGTCCATCGTCGTACTGATGTAATTATGGTCGGACTTATCCTCATCCTTAAAAAGGCTGAGCAGCTCCTCGTCGCTGCCATAGCCTATGGCGCGCAGGAGGGTGGTGATGGGAATTTTGCGTTTGCCGTCTATTTTAGCCGATATTACGTTCCGGTTGCTGGTCTCAAACTCCAGCCAGGCCCCGCGGGTGGGGATTAATTTCGCCTGGCATAGTTCGTAGCCGGAAACCGGGTCTTCTTCGCAGGTAAAGTAAACACCCGGAGAGCGCAGCAACTGGCTGACGACTACCCTTTCGGCGCCGCTGGTAATGAAGGTGCCTTTGGCGGTCATTAAAGGTATATCGCCGAAGAACAGGTCCTGCTCTTTAATTTCTCCGGTTTCCTTAACAAGCAGTCTTACCTTGACGTACAGGGGAGCGGAGTAGGTCTGGTCACGTTCGTGACATTCCTGCTCGGAATGCCCCGGGCGCGGTTCGCGAAATTCGTAACTGATAAACCCGAGTTCCAGCCGGTTGCCGGTAAGGTCTTTGATGGGTGATATCTCCTCCAGCAGCTGTTTCAGCCCTTCTTCCTGGAACCTCTGGAAAGAATCGAGCTGTACCTTAATCAGGTTGGGTACATCCAGAACACTGGGTAGCTTGGCGTAAGATTTTCGTGAAGCAGGGTTCTTTGACTCGGGTGTGGGTGCCGGTGATGCTAAAACCATCTCAACTCCTTAGATAAATACACCAGTTCTATCGTATTAGTAATGCTATTCAAAATGAAGGCGCGCGCATATGCGGCAATACTACGGGTATCTATGTCTGGGAAGCAAAATTATACACACTTGGGGCATTATTACAAACTATAAGGATATCACTTTTATATATGGCTTGTCAAGTCCGGCGGCACTTTTTTTAGAAAAAATTCTCAAATCCTCTAGTATTTTTTTAGAGAAAGGCACACAGAATTAAAATAGGGACGTCTTCCTGCTATAATAGAATCGAGTGATATGGGCAAGTTGACCAGAGCCAGACTGGTGCTGGCTATTATCAGTACGTCGTTTGAGGAAGGGGCTATCTTCGTGATATGGCGCTGGCTTCTTCCTGAGTTCGGGGTTAATTTGCCCTTTCAGGTGCTTATCGGAGTGATGGTGGCCTGGTTAGGATTCAGCGTGTGGCTTTTTATTTTCACCACCCGGACGTTGAGAAAACAGGTGCCGGTCGGTCTGCCATCAATGGTCGGCACCAGGGGTAAAATCGCCGATAAATTGTCCCCGGAGGGCATGGTGAGAATCGGGGGCGAGCTCTGGGGGGCAATATCCGTCGAAGGTGACGATATTGATATCGGCGAGGAGGTGGTGGTGGTAAGCGAAGACAGCCTGAAATTATCCGTGCGTAGAGTCGGAGATATCAAACTTAAACATTGAAGAGAAAGGTAACGATATCCCCGTCCTGGATGATATAATCCTTGCCTTCAAGCCTGAATAGTCCCTGTTTTTTCGCCTCGGCGATACTCCCGCATTTTACTAGGTCGTTAAAGCCGATGCCCTCGGCGCGGATGAACCCTTTTTCCATGTCGGTATGTATTTTGCCGGCGGCTTTCAGGGCGGTGGTGTCTTTTCTGATGGACCAGGCCCTGACCTCGTTCGAGGCTATGCTGAAGAATGAAATAAGGTCGGAAAGCTCGTAGGACGTTTTGATAACCCGTTCGAGTCCCGGTTCTGCTATGCCGAAATCGGCGCGGAATTCCTTCGCTTCGCTTTCTTCCATCTGCGCCAGTTCCATTTCCAGCTTGCCGCAGATGGTGATAACCCGGTATTTTGCTCCCGGATACTCTTTGTTCAACTCCCCTTCCAGAGAGGCTGCTTCGGGGAGTTGTTCTTCCCCGATATTAACGGAGATGAGGAGGGGTTTGGCGGTGAGAAACTGGTAATTGGTAATGATTCTGGCCGCAGCCGGTTCCGGTGCCATTTCGCGGATGGGTTTATCGTTTTCCAGTTCGCTCTTAAACTGCATTAAGATGTCTTTTTCATGGAGGAAAGACTGGCGCTCCTGTGGTTTTGCCCCCTTTAAAGTTATCTCCAGTTTTTCCAGCCGTCTTTCTATAATAGCCAGGTCGGAGAAGACAAGCTCCATGTTAAGCGTGTTGATATCTCTCCGGAAATCAAGGCTGCCTTCGGGATGGGGGATGCTTTCATCGGTAAAGGCACGGACGACGCAGATAAGCGTGTCCACGGCGCTGAGTTGATTGAGTAGTTCGCCGCCTATTCCCTTGTCCTGTGCCAGGGTCTTGACCGAAGCCCCTACGTCGATATATCTGGCTTCGGCGGGGACGATTTTCCTGGGGTGAAGCATCTCGTCCAGAACCTTGAGGCGGGGCTCGGGTACTTTAGCCGTGCCGATATGCGGGGAGAGGCCTTCCGTGGTGTGGGTTACGGTATCCGCTTTGCCCTCGGTCAGGGCATTGAAGACGGTCGTCTTACCGCTCTGGGGCAGACCTATAATACCGATGTTGATACTCATCAGTGTGCCGCATGGTCGGCTGCGGTCGGACTATCAGCGGCCTTTCTTTACTATTTCCCTGGCTTTCTTGAGGGCCAGGTCCCTTTCGTCGATATTAAGTTTATCGTTGGCGGCCAGGTTGAGCAGGACGAGCAGCGCTTCGTGAGAGGCCAGGTCGCCGAGCTGGTTGATGGCCTGCGTCCTCATTTTACTGGCCATTTGCATATCCGTGGCTATACCTGCCAGTTTTCTTAGTTCTTCGGTCACGCCGCCTTCATCAGGTATTTCCGACATCTTTATTCACCTCTTGATTAAAGCAGTTGGGTCAGACAGCTTATCACTTGGCTCTCTGTGCGATTATTCCTTAACTGGGTTATTTTGTCAACCTTAACCATTGACCTTTAGTATGGTAAAATAGGTAAACCGCTTCCGGAGGACAAATTTGCTGCACGTACTTATCGGCGAGGATGATTTTTCCGTTCGCCAGGCGCTTAATGAGATAAAGAAAGGCATCGGCAATGCCGCCGCCCTGATGACCAATACCACCGTCCTCGACGGACGGCAGGTAACTCTGGAGCAGATGCGTAGCGCCTGCGACACGGTCCCCTTTCTATCGGAAAAACGACTCGTCATCGTCGAGGGACTCTTCGAGCGTTTTGAAATCGGAAACAGGACGGGGCGAAAGAAGTCGGCCGGTAAGCCGGAGCCATCGGAAGAGTATAAAGCAATCGCCGGCGGCATTAAAAACCTTCCGGAATTCACGGAACTGGTGCTGCTCGGGGGCGGTATAAAAGCCGGTAATACGCTGTTACGCGAGCTTTCCACCGTAACCAGGGTAAGGTATTTCCCTTCGCTGAAGCAGGCTCAATTGAGCCAGTGGATTCTCCAGCGGGTGAAAGCGGCCGGGGGAACTATATCGCCGCAGGCGGTAAACCTGCTGATTAGCTTCGTTGGTAACGACCTCTGGATTATGTCCAACGAGGTCGATAAGCTTGTTTTGTTCGCAGGAGAACGCCGCATTGAGGAAGATGACGTCAGGGTGGTGGTGAGCTATGCCCAGGAAGCCAATATCTTTGCCATGATTGATGCCGTCCTGGAGTTCAGGGCCAGCACCGCCCAGGGACTTTTACAGCAGTTACTCAAGCAGGGGGTAGCCCCGGTTCAGCTCCTGGTCATGCTCTCGCGGCAGGTCAGGATTATCTTCCAGATTAAAGAAATGAGGGGACAGGGGAAATCCCGCGCTGATATTCAGAGAAAACTGGGACTGACCTCCGACTTTGTTTTACGTAAGGCGTGGGACCAGGCGGACAGGTATTCCCCCGCGCGAATCCGCGAGGTATACCACAGATTACTGGAAACGGATGTCTCCATCAAGACGGGAAAGCTGGAAGGCGAAGTCGCCCTGGATATCCTCGTCGCTGGACTGGGCCAGAGGGGTACTATTTCAGCTTGACAAATCGGTGAAATCATATAAAGTATTAATAACATGACAGGACATCATAACGCGCCGGTACTGGCTGTAGACATCGGCGGTACCAAGATATTGACCGCCATTTTTTCTGCCGATGGTCAAATGCAGGCTAAAGACGTCTGCCCGACAATGGCTGAAGAAGGTGCCGAGCCGGTCATTGAGCGACTCTGCTCGGCAATCGGTAGTCTTTTAGAGCAGAATAATATCAAAGCCTCCCAGCTGGGCGGTATCGGCATCGCCTGCGCCGGTGGTATCGACACCGGCCGTGGTGTGGTGGTAACCCCTTCCCCCAATATGACAGGCTGGACCGATATCCCGCTGGCGGATATCATCAGGGAAAGGTTCGGAGTTGACACTTACGTGGTTAATGACGCCAGCGCGGCGGCCCTCGGGGAGCACCGTTCCGGCGCCGGGAGGGGAGTAAACAATCTCTTTTTATTGACACTGGGTACCGGCGTTGGCGGCGGCATTATCGCCAACGGAGAGCTTTATCTTGGCGCTGTCGGTGCCGCCGCGGAGATAGGTCATATGACCGTTGATGATGATGGCCCCAGGTGTGGCTGCGGCAATACCGGATGCCTGGAAATGCTCGCTTCCGGTCGTGCCGTGGAGAGGGACGCCGCCGGACGCATTGGTCGGGGTGAGAAGTCTTCTCTTTCGGGGATGGTGGGGGGAAAGACGGAGAAAATCACCGCGGAAATGGTCGGTAAGGCTGCAAGGGACGGCGACCCGCTGGCTCTGGATGTGCTCTCCCATGCCGGTTACTATCTGGGGGTTGGCATGGTAAATGTGGTCAATATTTTTAATCCGGAGATGATTGTTCTCGGCGGGAGTATGGCAGCTCTCGGCGAACTGTTCATCGGGCCGGGTAGAAAGTTGGTAGCGGAGCGTGCTTTCTCGATTTCTTCCCGTTCGGTACGTATTGTTACCGCGCAGCTCGGCAACGAGGCGGGCGTCTATGGCGCGGCGGCTTTCGCTCTCGACCGATTGCAGAGGAGGACGGCATGAAAGTCCGTAAAGCGGTTATTATTGCGGCGGGGTGGGGTACAAGGTTCCTGCCGATAACGCGGTCGATACCCAAGGAAATGCTGCCCTTGGTAGACAAGCCGTTAATTCAATATGCGGTAGAAGAAGCGCTTGATTCCGGTATTGAGCATATTATTATCGTGACGGCTCGGGGTAAGTCGTCTATGGAAGACTATTTCGACCGCAGTATTGAGCTGGAACACTTTCTGGAACAGAAGGGGAACCGCGAAAGGCTGAGGCAGGTGCAGGAGCTGTCCAGAATGGCGGATATCTGCTATGTCCGCCAGAAAGAGCAGCTCGGGTTGGGGCACGCCGTCCTGACCGCCAGGGGTGCCGTCGGCGATGAGCCTTTTGCCGTAATCCTGCCGGATGACCTCTACGATAGTAAGGTGCCTGCCCTCAAGCAGATGCTGGCGGTTTACGATAAGTATCAGGCCGGCGTAGTAGCGGTGGGGCGTGTTCCCGAGTCGGACATCTCTCGATTTGGCGTCATCGAGCCGAGGCAGATTACCGAAAGTATATCCGAGGTATTGAGCCTCGTTGAGAAACCGCCGCTCGCGCAGTCGCCGTCCAATCTGGCGGTGGTAGGCCGGTATATCTTCATGCCTCAGATATTTGATGTCCTGGCCATAACACCGCCGGGACAGGGGCAAGAGATTCAGGTGACCGATGCCATGCAGTTGCTGCTGAAACAGCAGAAGCTCTATGCCTGTGAAATCGACGGGGTATGGCATGCTCCCGGTACGCCGCTGGACTGGCTGAAGACTAACGTCGCTTATGCCCTGAAGCGTGATGATATCGGCCCGGAGCTAAGGGAATACCTGAAAAAGCTGCTTGGATAGCTGATTTATTCCTGCCGCCCCATCCCTGCTTTGATATCTTTTCTCACCCAAACCGCCCGGTGTGATTAACTGCTTATCCCGGAGTAGAAACCCTCTCCCTTGATGAATGAGGTAGATAAATGCCCCATCGTTGACAGCCAGTACCTCTTGAACTTAAAATTACGGTAAGTATATTACAATTTTTCTTTGGAGCGATTTTGTGAATAGTGACGAACTGCGTACGGCGTTTTTAAAATTCTTCGAGGATAAGGGGCATAAGGTCATCCCCGGCTCTTCCCTCGTGCCCAAAGGCGACCCCACCCTGCTGCTAACCAACGCCGGTATGGTGCAGGTCAAGCCGTATTTCACCGGTGAGCAGAAGCCCCCCGCCCTTCGCCTGGCTTCCTGCCAGAAGTGCTTCCGCACCACCGATATCGAATCGGTCGGAGATGCCACCCACCTGACCTTCTTCGAGATGCTGGGCAATTTCAGCGTCGGCGACTACTTTAAAAAAGAGGCTATCGCCTGGGGGTGGGAGTTCGTCACCGAACGCATGAAAATACCGCCCGATAAACTATGGATTACCATTTACCTCGATGACGACGAGGCGTTTAAATACTGGCGGGAAATAGGCATCCCCGAGGAAAAGATAGTGAGGTTCGGCGAGGAGGATAACTTCTGGGGTCCGGCGGGTAGTTCCGGCCCCTGCGGCCCCTGCTCCGAGATTCATTACGACTTCGGGCCGGAGAAGGGTTGCGGTAAACCCGACTGCCGACCGAACTGCGAGTGCGGGCGCTTTACCGAGCTATGGAACCTGGTCTTTACCCAGTACAACCAGGACGAGGCGGGTAACCGCACCCCGCTGCCGAAACCGAATATCGATACCGGCATGGGATTGGAAAGACTTTCGGCGGTTATGGCGGGAAAGTCCTCTGTCTATGAGACCGACCTGTTTACCCCGCTCCTGGACAAAGTGTCGAAGCTGACTGGTAAAAAATACGGCAGCAATCCCGATGATGATAATGCCATGCGGGTGGTTGCCGAGCACAGTCGTGCCATGGCCTTTCTTATCGCCGACGGCGTTATCCCCGGCAATGACGGGCGGGGGTACGTGCTGCGGCGGCTCTTGAGGCGGGCAGCGCTCTTCGGGAGACGCCTGGGACTGGACAGGCCGTTCCTGTCCACGCTGGCTGAGACAACCGTCAAACAGATGAGCGCTGTCTATCCCGAGCTAAAGCAGCGGGGCGATTTTATTAAGAAGGTGATTCAGCAGGAAGAAGCAAGGTTTGATGAAACCCTCAGTACCGGACTTGAAATTATCGATAATGTGCTGTCCAAAACAGCCACGAAAAAAGCCAAACAAATCTCCGGCGAAGATGCCTTCCGACTCTACGATACCTACGGGTTCCCCGTGGAATTGACGAAAGAAATCGTGGAAAAGTCCGGCTTTACGGTGGACATGACTGGCTTCGAGAAGGAGATGGAGAAGCAGCGGGAGAGGGCCCGCGCCAGCCACAAGTTCGATATTGACGCAGGTGGCGCCGGTCTGACGAAGCTCGATGTCGAAGGCACGGAGTTCGTCGGCTATCATACCCTGGAACAGCCGGCCAGAATAGTCAGGCTCATTAGCAACGGTAAAGAGACCGATACGATAGAAACAGGGCAGGTGGCCGGCCTGGTGATTGATACCAGCCCCTTCTATGCCGAGATGGGCGGACAGGTCGGCGATACCGGCGAAATAGTCGGAAAGGACGGAAAGTTTACTGTCATCGATACCGTCCGTGTCCAGCCCGATGTCGCCCTGCACCAGGGCAAAGTCACCGAAGGGACTTTATCCGTCGAGGAAGAGGTAACGGCGGTGGTGGATATCGAGCGGCGTATGGACATCGCCCGCAACCATACGGCCACCCACCTCCTTCAGTCGGCCCTCCGGCAGGTGCTCGGCGAGCACATTCAGCAAAGGGGCTCGCTGGTAGCCCCGGAACGCCTCAGGTTTGACTTTTCCCACCTGGCGGCCATGACGCCGGAAGAAATCAAAGCCGTGCAGCGCATCGTCAACGAGAAAATCCGCCGGAACCTGAAGGTTTACGACGAGGAAACCGATTATAAGAAAGCTGTCGCGGAGGGGGCCATTGCCCTGTTCGACGAGAAGTACGGGGATGTCGTCCGCGTGATGAAAATCGGCGAACCTGTAGTAAGCGCCGAGCTTTGCGGCGGCACCCATGTCGCCGGAACCGGAGAAATCGGCTACTTCCACATTATCAGCGAGGGCAGCATCGGCGCCGGACTGCGCCGCATCGAGGCCGTCACCGGCCGTGAGGCCGAATCATATATTGACCGGCGTTTATCCGGCCTGGAGACCGTCGCCAAAACCCTGGAGGCCTCGCCGGAGGAAGTCCCGGATAAGGTTGCGGGACTGGTCGCCGAGTTAGAAAAGGAGCGCAAGCTGGCCCTGTCCATCGAGAGGGAGCTCGCCAGAAAAGAGGCCGAGTCCCTGGTGGGTAGGGTAGAATCAGTCAGGGGCGTAAATGTGCTTTCGGCCAGGGTATCGACCGGCAACCAGCAGGTTCTGCGCGAGATGGCCGACTTTATCCGGGATAAGGTAAAAAGTGTCATCGTCGTTATGGGCGCTGTCAGCGGTGGCCGTCCGGTCTTTATCGCCGCCGTAACCCCCGACCTCGTGGAAAAGGGCTACAATGCCGGGGATATCATTAAGAAAGTCTCGCAGGTAACGGGTGGCGGGGGCGGCGGCAGGGCGAACTTCGCCCAGGCGGGCGGTCGGGATAAAAACAAGCTGGACGAAGCCCTGCGCCTGGTGAAGGACCTGATATAGTGCGGAGGTTGACATAACGCGTATCCTGGGTCTTGATGTTGGCGATATCCGTGTCGGGGTAGCCCTCAGCGACCCCCTCGGTATCCTGGCCAGTCCGCTGGCTATTGTCAATAGGTATGATGAGTTGGCGGCTGTCGAAAAAATTGTCGGTATTATTCGCCAGCATGGTGTCGGGCGGATAATTATTGGTTTGCCGTTAAATATGGATGGCACCATGGGTGAACAGGCGGGAAAGACCATTTCTTTCGTAACGGCATTGGGTCGTTATATCGATATTCCTGTAGAATACCGCGACGAGCGCTTGACGACGAGGTCCGCCAGGGAGCTTGTGCAGGGGGTCGGGAAGCCCAGGCGAAATATCAGGTACGATGCCGCGGCCGCCGCGATTATTTTACAGGGCTATCTCGATGAAGTAGCGGAGCGTCGCCCCGATGATTTATCCCCCGCCGACTGAACACCGGCGCTCGTCCACTTTTCGTGTCTTTCTTTTTTCGGGGTTAGCTTTATTGACAAGCATTTGACCCCGCTTGTATCATAGGATTGAAAGTGTGCTTTCCGCAGGACTTTCTAAGGATATATAAATCGGGTTAGCCGGACAGGACTGATTGTATGGCAGTAAAGCGTGACTACTATGAGGTGCTCGGGGTATCCCGCGACGCCTCGAATGAGGAAATAAGGAAAGCCTTTCGTAAGCTGGCCTTCCAGTATCACCCGGACCGGAATCGCGATGGCGACGCGGCGGATAAGTTCAAGGAAATCAATGAGGCTTATGAAGTCCTCTCGGACTCCAATAAACGCGCTGCTTATGACCGCTTCGGTCACAGCGGTGCCGAGGGCATCTTCGGCAGGGGCTTTGAGGGGTTCGACTTCGGGGACTACGGCGATATCTTCGAAGGCTTTTTTAACTTTTTCAGCGGCGCAGGTACGACCACCCGGCGTGCGCCCCGGCGGGGTAATGACCTGCGTTACCGGATTTCGATAACTTTCGAAGAGGCGGCCCTCGGCTGCGAAAAGGAAATCAGCATAACCCGCACCGAGGTGTGTGACACCTGTCACGGCACGCGTGCTAAGCCCGGTAGTCAGCCCGCCCGTTGCCCCGAGTGTAACGGCACCGGGCAGGTGCGGCGTGTCCAGCGGAGCCTTTTCGGCCAGTTCGTTAATACTTCTGTTTGCGGACAGTGTCACGGCGAGGGCTCCCTGATTACCGAGCCGTGCCTGGATTGCAGAGGTTCCGGCTTGCAGAAACAGAAACGGCATATCTCGGTCAAGGTGCCCGCCGGCGTTGACGATGGCAACACTATGAGGCTTACCGGCGAAGGTGATGCCGGTTCCCGCGGCGGCTCGCCGGGTAATCTCTATGTGGAAATTTCGGTAGCGAGGCACGAGTTCTTCACCCGGGAGGATGACGCCGTTCTCTACGATTTACCCGTTAATTTCGCTGAGGCGGCTCTCGGCACCGAGGTGGAAGTTCCCACCCTTTACGGAGAGAGTAAGCTTAAAATCCCCACCGGCAGCCAGAACGGTAGGATTTTCAAGCTGAAAGATAAAGGGATTCCCCACTTGCGTGGCGGCGGCCGCGGCGACCAGCTGGTTATTCTGCAGGTGGTGACGCCTGAATCGCTTAACAAGGAGCAGCGCCGCCTTTTCGAAGAGCTGGCAAAGACTCTGGGCAAGGCGAAATAAGAGGAACCCGGTTCGTGCCGTTGCCGTTACGTGTTAGAGGCCTTTTTACTCCGCCGGAAGAGTGAGAATAATCGCCACCGGCGCCCGGCCAGCTCGTGCTTGGCATTACCTCCCATAAGCTCCACCGCCGCCTGGCGTGGGTCGGCATCTTTATAGAGAACCTGATATATCTTTTCCGTAATCGGCATTTCCAGTCCGAGCTGCTCGGCCAGGTTCGTCGCGGCCAGTGTGGTATTCACCCCCTCGGCTACCTCGGTCATCGATTCCAGGATTTCCGCCAGCGGGCGTCCCTTGGCCAGTTCGGTGCCCACGTAATGGTTACGGCTCAGTGGACTGGCGCAGGTGGCGATAACGTCTCCCAGACCGGCCAGCCCGGAGAAGGTAAGGGGGTTTGCTCCCAGCGCCATGCCCAGGGCGGTTATCTCGGTCAGGCCTCGCGTCACGAAAGCAGCTTTGGCGTTATCGCCGTAACCCAGCCCGTCGGCTATGCCGGCGCCGAGCGCGATGATGTTCTTTAAAGAGCCTCCCAGTTCCACCCCGATAATATCGGAATTCGTAAAGACGCAGAAGTTGGGACATGTCAGCAATCTTTGTGCCCTTTTAACCGTGTCCCTGTTTTCGGCGGCTACCACGGCGGCAGCCGGGTGATTTTGCATGATTTCCCGGGCCAGGTTGGGGCCGGAAAGGACGCAGATATTGGCTGCAAATCGGGGGTTAATCTCTTCGGAGATGACCTCCGACATGCGTTTGTTGCTGCCTATCTCAAGGCCCTTGGCGGCGCTTATAATTATGGTCGACCTGGGAAGGTGACTCGCTGCCTGTGAAATATTCTGCCGCATCGTTGCGGATGGCACCGCCAGGATTACGGCGCTCGCGTCGTCCAGCGCCTCGGCTATCTGGCTGGTAATGACTATCTTTTCCGGCAGCGTGACATCGGGGAAGCGGGCAGGGTCGGGGCCTTTTTTCTTAAGTCTGGTAGCTTCCCGCTTTGTACGTGCCCACAGCCTGACCTCGATGCCCTTATTGGCCAGCAGTATCGCCAGCGTTGTTCCCCAGGTAGTGGTGCCGATAACGGCAATCTTTTGCATACTAAACAACCTGTATTTCTTGGTGTGGATTAAAAACGACTACTCAGGATTTGTTGGATGAGGGTGAAGTCTCGGCCTTTACATTATCGCCGATTTTGCGTTCGGTGCCGGATACCAGCCTTATGATATTATCACGGTGCATCACGTAGATAAATACGGCGCATATCATGGCATACGTGACGTATTCAATCGGGGGATAGGGTTTCAAGAAATCTATTCTCAAAAGGTTTAATGTCGTTAGCATGATAAAGGCGGTAACGGACCCGATAATGGAGCCGAGCGACATGTATCTGGTCCTGAAACCGATGCCGATTATAAGTATTCCGCCGACCACCCCCGCCGGCCAGTATAAAGCCATCAGCCCACCGATAAAAGTGGCCACTCCCCGACCCCCTTTGAACTTGAGAAACACGGACCAGCTGTGCCCGGCAATCGCCGCTAGAGCCGCTAGCACCTTGGCGCTCTCCAGCCAGGTAAAACCTCCGGTTGAACCGTTACTGTAACCGCTGAATATTATTCCGGCCAGGGTGACTGCTAGTGCTCCTTTGCCCAAATCGAGAAGGAGTGAAAGTGCCGCCGCTTTTTTCCCCGCCGCCCGCATCACGTTGGTCATGCCTATCTTGCCGCTGCCGACCTCCCTGACATCCTTTTTGGCGAACACGCGGGCTATCAACAGGCCGAAGGGTATGGACCCGATAAGATAGCCAATCACTGCGACGGCAACGTACAGACCGGCTGTCATTCCTCACCTCTCGTCTTGAAAATCAGGCGGAGCGGCGTACCGTCAAAGCCGAATGCCTCGCGTAGTTTATTCTCTAGGAAACGGCGGTAGGAGAAGTGGATTAATCTGGTGTCGTTGGTAAAGAAAACGAAAGTCGGCGGATTGACTTCCGCCTGGGTGGCGTAAAACACCTTGAGTTGCTTGTTCTTGATTCTTGGCAGGTTATGGGAAGCAATCGCCTGCTGGATGACGCTATTTACTTTTGAGGTAGGTAACCTTTTTAGCCTCTCCCGGTAGACCTGGCTGACCTGAGGCATAATTTTCTCAACTCCCTGTCCTGACTTAGCCGAAGTATATAATATTGTAGCGTAAGAGGCAAATTTCAGCTGGCTCTTGATATACTTATTCCACCCGGCTATGTCTTTATTTTCAATCAGGTCCCACTTATTAACGATAATTATAATGCCCTTGGCGGCTTCCTGTATATAACCGGCGATGTGCGTGTCCTGGGTGGTTGCCGCTTCGGTGGCATCAAGAACCAGCAGGACGACGTCGGCCCGGTCGATCGCTCTCATGGTCCGGATAACGCTGTAGCGTTCCACCCCGGCTTTCACCCTTCCGCGTCGTCTCACGCCGGCCGTATCAATAAGTAGCACATTTTGGCCGTTAAAGTCAAACAGCGTATCGACGGCATCGCGGGTGGTTCCCGGTTTATCATCGACAATCGCCCGCTTATCGCCTGCCAGGGCGTTCAGCAGCATCGACTTGCCCACGTTGGGTCGCCCGACTATCGCCACCCTGATGGCTTCTATTTCGGTCTCGGCGGGTGGTTGTGGCGGCAGCAGTGAGACTATCCTGTCCAGCAGCTCGGCAACGCCCCGGCCGTGATGCGTGCTGATGGCTATGGGTTCCCCCAGCCCCAGCTCGTAAAACTCCAGGGCTTCCATTTCCATCTGTTCGTTGTCCGCTTTATTGACGGCGATGAGTACTGGTTTGTTGGCCCGGCGGAGCATATCGGCAATCTCGAAGTCGGACCGCGTCAGGCCGTCTTTAACGTCAACCATATCGATGATAACGTCGGCGTCGCTGATGGCTGTCTCTATCTGTACCCTGATACCCTGGGCAATGGTAGTATCATCGGGTTCTATTTCCAGTCCGCCGGTATCGACGAGGGTAAATTCGACTCCCTGCCAGGTGACATCAGCCATATTACGGTCGCGGGTTGTCCCCGGTATATCTTCGATGATAGCCAAGGGCTTGCCCACCACCCGGTTGAGGAAAGTGGACTTGCCGGCATTGGGTCGGCCGGCGATAGCGACAATTGGTTTGGTCATGGTTTTTTCACCCGAAAATTCAGTCAAGCCGGGCCAGGTTATCTCTTGCCGGGCAGCTCGCGGGCCAGCTTCACGCTGGGGGCTTCAATCTGCGTCCGGGCGATATTTTTCAACTCCATGATAGCGTTCCGGAAGTTCTCTACGAATGCATTATACTCCGTAACGAACCGGTTGTACTGTTCTACCACGTTTCTGGGCACTTCGAATTTGTCTGCTATCTCGCAGAACTGGTCGGTGAAGTCGTAATAATGATTGTTGATTGCCCACAGCTCATTGAGGTGATTGTGTAAAAAGACGGAATATCTCCGGTTCCTCAGGTCGGTTTCCACCCTGGTGGTAAAGTGGCCCGTCCAGGAGTCGAAAATATTATGTGCCATTTCACAGCCCCTGGCCCATTCCCATATCTGAGGATTTTCGATGCTGAACAGGTTATCGATGACGGCAAAGATGGAAAGCGACGAGTTACCCATGAAACGTCGGTTGAAATAAGTAGCCAGCTGTGTCAACCTCACTGATTGCAGTTCGAGTTGATTTTTCCTGGCATTAATAACGGTAATTATCAGCCCGATGAACAGGACCACCACCAGCACCGGTATCATGATATTGATTGATATATCGTCATAAAAGATAAGGCTGACGACGGCTATGGCGGTTATTAAAGCCGGATACCAGCCCCGACTTATAATATGCTTAACCACTTTACCTCCATTGTTAACGGTAATCGGGCAGCGGTATCTCCAGTCCGCCCAGCATCTCCGCCAGGAGCGCCTTCTGGGCGTGCAATCTGTTTTCGGCCTGGTCAAAGGCCACCGACTGCGGGCAGTACAGGATGTTCTCGGCCAATTCCTCGCCGTGGTGGGCAGGCAGGGGATGCATCAATATGGCATCATCTTTCGCCAGGGAGAGAAGTTTCTCGTCTATCTGGTAAGGGGCGAATGCCTTGCGGCGCTTTTTGGCTTCCGCTTCCTGCCCCATGCTGGCCCAGACATCGGTATAAACAACGTCGGCATCGTTAACCGCCTGTCGCGGCTCTTCCGTACAGAATATCACCGCGCCGCTTTCGGCAGCATATTGCCGGGCCGGATTCAGTATATTGTCGCTAATCCCGTAGCCGGCCGGTGAGGCGATGCGGAAGTTCATGCCGGTAAGCGCTGCCCCCAGGAGCAGGCTATTGGCGACATTGTTGCCGTCGCCGATAAAGGCCAGGGTTAAGCTCCCGAGCTCACCTTTCTTTTCGTAGATAGTCAGAAGGTCGGCCAGCGCCTGGCAGGGGTGTTCCAGGTCGGACAGGGCGTTGATTACGGGTATGTCGGCGTATCTGGCCAATGTCACCACGGTCTGGTGCGAAAAGGTGCGGGCGGCAATGGCATTGGCATAACGACTGAGCACGCGCGCTACGTCGGCTGCCGACTCCCGTTTTCCCAGCCCGACCTCCTCCGGGGATAAATACAGGCAGTATCCTCCCAGCTGTCGCATTCCCACATCGAAACTCACCCGTGTTCTCGTCGAAGGTTCTTCAAACATCAGTACCAGCACCTTCTCGCTGAGCAGGGTGCTCCAGCCCGTGGTTTTCAAGTCCAGCGCCCCGGATATCAGCCGCCGGATGTCCTCGGGAGTGAGGTCGGATATGGAAAGGAAATCCTTGCTGTTCAATTTAATCTCCTGTATTTCACCAGTATATCACGAAATCCGGTTTATTCAATAGTGGCAAACTTGACACCTGGCTGAGCACTTATTTAACATTCAGTTAGTGGGGAGGTGATTATGGTAGAGAAAGAGAGATTTACCGTTTCGGGCAGCCATGTTCTGGAAAAGGTTAAGCAGCTCATACATGAAGGGAACATCAGGAGGGTGCGACTGCTCCACGACGGCAGGACGGTCTTTGATATCCCTCTTACCGTCGGTGCGCCGGTGGCTGTAGCCGGAATCCTGGCCGCCCCGGTGCTGGCGGCCATCGGCGCTTTCGCGGCCCTGGTGACCGAGTGCACCATCGAGGTGGAGAAGGAAGAAGAGAAAAAGAAGTAGCGCGGAGTTATCAAGAATTATATGGTAGAAATTATTTTAGCGCGGCACGGCGAGACCGAGTGGAACACGGAGGAAATTTTCCGCGGTCGGGTCGACATGGCATTAAGTAACCGTGGGCTGCGGCAGGCGGAGTTGCTGGGGAATTGTCTGAGTAATGAGAAAATCGACCTTATTTATTCCAGTCCCCTGAAGCGTGCTGTGCAGACCGCCGAAGCTATCGCCCGGCCCCACACGCTGGACGTAAATATCGTCGAGAACCTCACCGATTTTGATTTCGGGGAGTGGCAGGGCCTTTCGCAGCTTTTGGTCGAAGAAAAGTACCCGGAACTTTGCCGGGACTGGCTGGATACCCCGGAGCAAGTAAGAATCCCCGGCGGCGAAAGCCTGGAGGATGTCAGAAGCCGCGCTATGCCTTTCCTGGAGGATGCGGTAATGAGGTGTGGGGAGGGCAGGATTGTCTTTGTATCGCATCGTGTGGTGAATAAGGTGCTTATCTGCGCTCTATTGGGGCTGGGAAACGCTCATTTCTGGAACGTCAAACTGGATACGTGCGGGATCACCCGCTTTAATATCGGGGATGGTAGAATTGTCCTCATCGGTCACAATGATACCTCTCATCTGAAACCTCTTCAGGGTATTGTTCCGAAAGATTTTTAATATTTTTAACGTACTCCCTTTACAGCGCAGGCCGGGGGAGTTACAATGCTTATAGCAATTCGTAGAAACGGGGGTAATTACCGTGAGCATTGAATGGTTTCGTGACCTGGTGGTGTGTATTTTCGGCCTGGGGGCGACGGTTGCCGTAATCATATTGGCGGTACTGGCGTTTATCCTTTTTGTTAAAATCCAGCCTGTAATCAATTCTTTAAAGACCACCACCAAGACCGTGGAAAATATCTCTTCCTGTGTTGAAAATGAAGTGGTCCGGCCCCTGTCCCAGTTAGCCGCTTTCGTTCAGGGTATTCGGCAGGCGGTCGGAATGGTCGGTAGATTTACCAAAAAGAAGGAGGAAGACTAGGATGAGCGATAAAGATTCGGGAACCAGCTTTGCCATTGGTTTTCTCATTGGTGCTATTGCCGGTGTGGCTATAGGCTTTCTCTACGCTCCTAAATCCGGTAAAGAAACACGGACGCTTTTAAAAGAGAAAGCGGAAGAATTTAAGGAAACAGCCGGTGAAGTAACCGAAAAAGCGAAGGAAGCGGCTGTAGAGGCCGGAAAGAGGGTGCGGGATAAGTTCGGGCAGAAGGAAGAATAAGATAAAATTAGCCGGCTTTCTCCGTATACCGAAGATATATTATTAGTTGACGAATGCATTAGTTAAACACTGGCGCCTGGTAGCTTTGTTACTGGGTATTATTGTATTTCTCTGGGTTCTTTTCCTCTTGAGAACCTTTGTGCTGCCTTTTGCCGTAGGACTGGTTCTTGCTTACCTTATGATGCCCCTGGTCGCCTGGCTGGAAAAGAAGCTGCCTCCCCGTAGTAAATGGCCGGGTTTCAGGCGAGTCTTTTCCGTCGTAGTCGCTTTCATAATACTATTTGCCATCATCGGTGGTTTTATCTATATCGTGGTTTCGGCGGTTATCGATGCTTCGGTGGCTCTGGTGGAGAGCGCTCCTTACTTCATCGGTCGGAGTGTCCTGCAAATACAGGAGTGGGTTGCAGGCATTGTCGCCAATTTGCCCGTAGAAATGCAGGAAGAGGTTAGCCGTGAGGTCATTCAGGGGGGTGTTGACCTCGGCAAATCGATTCGTGATGCATTACTTGGTTCGGTTTCGAATATTTCCGGCACCTTCAACTTAATTCTCGGTTTCGCCGTGCTGCCCTTTTTCCTTTTCTATATACTCAAGGACTCGGAAAAGCTAAAGAATGGATTGTCTTCGGCATTACCCGCGAATATTTCCTGGCATGGCCGTAACGTGGTCACCATTATCGAGAGGGTGCTGGGGAGGTATATCAGGGCGCAGTTGATGCTGGGCCTGATAGTGGGGTATTTTTCTTTCATCGGGTTGCTGTTGCTTGGAGTTCCTTTCCCGCTGGCATTGGCCCTTTTGGCCGGCGTCACCGAGCTTATCCCCACCCTGGGCCCCTGGATTGGCGGCGCCGTGGCGGTGATTGTCGCTCTGGCCATGGCCCCGGACAAAGCGATTTGGGTAGCGGTTCTCTACGTGGGTATCCAGCTGGTAGAGAATAATCTGCTGGTACCCAAAATTCAGAGTGCTTACCTCCGCATCCACCCCGCCGTGATGATTGTCCTGCTGGTCTTCGGCGCTTACGTGGCCGGTTTCTGGGGGATATTGCTGATAGGGCCGCTGACGGCCCTGCTGGTGGAAGTCTTTAAGTACATCCGCGATTGTTACCGCTTCCAGAATCCCCCCGAAATGTTGGAGCCCCCTCCGCCCCCCGAACCTGTGGAGTCCCCTTAACCCCGCCCCCATCGCCTGTTATCTTTTCCCACCCATGCCGCCCTCGTATCACCTTCGGCTTAGCCCTTAAAATATTCCCTTCCCAGTTTCCCCCTTTGAAAAAGGGGGACTAAAGGGGGATTTTAGTTCACCGTTACCGCCCTCGCACCATCTGTGGCTTAGCCCGTAGTTTTAAGCCCTCTCCCTTGATGGGAGAGGGCAGGGTGAGGGTGACATATAACCTCCCCCTTTGAAAAAGGAAAGACGGTTTTAGATAGCATGGAGGGCTACTTTAGCTGTGATCTAAATTAACGATTACTCAAAATCAAGTCTTTATACTTTTTCTCGATTGTCTTAGATTTAGCTACAGCCGATTTGATGTCTGCCTTTGTTTTATCATTGACAAGTTCTAAGCCAACCACCAATTCAGCATCTTCAAAAGCGAATATTCGTCCACAATCTATATATGAGTCATGAAATAAAAAGCCATAATCTGAGTTACTTAGCATTACTTGGCATTTTAGAAGATATGGCCTTTTCAAGATAAATGGGTGGATTGTAGAGTTTAATAGAAAACCCATACACTCTATGTCTCTACATACAATGACAACGAATTTATCTTTAGGAGGATGAGTATAACGACATTTCTTGATACGGTAGACACGCCATATGTCAGGCATGGTATCTACCCCGTATCCGAGTTAGAAAGGTAATTGATTAGATTTTCCGAGTCATCAAACAGTTCCGCGATACTTTCAACTGGTATTTTAACGCTTCTCTTTCCCCCTCTTTTCTCCCACGCTTTTTTCCAAGCATCATCATGTGCAGCATCTCTTCTAGACCAGTTAGGTACTTTACCCCATATATTAATAATCTGGTCTAAACATTCTATATCTGATTCGCTTAAATATTCTACGTTAGCATCACGCTTGGCAATAACCTGGTTCCCTTCAACCTGTAACTCACTTATGGGTGTTTGAGAAGCCTCTTTGAGTAAATCATATGCATTTGATGGTGTAGAGCCTTCCTTCATCGCACAATATGTTTCACCGAATATAAAGCGCCCATATTTTTCAAGGCAAGTCTTATCAACTAAATAAAGCAATTTACAAATACCATAAATATCCGAATCAGATATTCTCTTTGCAAGGTAGAGTATTGCTTCAATAGCTTTTCTTCGGTTAAACTGAAAACTGATGCCAGCCATCCTTATTCCTTTATTTGTTATTTGTGTAAATTTTAACACTCATGCATAAAAAGTCAAGGGTGTTAACATTTATTTCGTTGTTATTATAGAACATGGGTTCTCTTTTAGTATATCACATTTTGTCATTTTAAAAAAAACCAAAATAAATTAATGTATACCTTATCATATATTTACCGTTATTATATTTATCCCAATATCTGGTTTTTCCCCTTTCCTTCCCCACTCTGTTATAATTAGGCCATGGAAAAACCTCTCTTGGTCCTCTTTGACGGCAACGCTATCGTCCACCGCGCCTTTCATGCCTTCGGCGCCGCCCGCTACCGCCAGGAAAAACCCCTCACCGTCTCCAAGACTGGCGAGGTCGTCAGCGCCGTCTACGGCTTCGCCTCCATGCTCCTCAAGGTCCTCAACGACCTCAAGCCCACCCACTATGCCATCGCCTTCGATAAGAAAGGCCCCACCTTCCGCCACGAGCTCTTCGACGACTATAAAGCCCAGCGCCCCCCCACTCCCGTTGAGCTTGTCGACCAGCTCGGCCGCGTCAAAGACCTGGTAAAAGCCTTCAGCATCCCCCTCTTTGAAATCGATAAATATGAAGCCGACGACGTTATTGGCACGCTGAGCGACCAGGCAGGCAAGCAGGGCGTCGACACTATCATCGTCACCGGCGACGCCGACACCATGCAGCTTGTCTCCCCTCATGTCAGGGTCCTCTATCCCCGTGCCGGCCGCACCTTCAGCGATACCACCCTCTTCGACGCAACCGCCGTCAAGGAAAAATACGGCGTCGGCCCGGAGCACATCGCCGACCTTAAAGCTATGGCCGGAGACCCCTCCGATAATATTCCCGGCGTCCCCGGCATCGGCGAAAAGACCGCCGTCAAGCTCATTCAGCAGTTCGGCTCCCTGGAAGACATTTATAAACACATCGACGACGTCACCCCGCCCAGGACCCGGGAGCTTTTGCGAAATAACGAGGACATCGCCCGGCAGAGCAAAACTCTGGCTATTATCGTCACGCAGACCCCGGTTAAGTTGAACCTCGACGAATGTCGGGCCAGCCGCTACGACCGTCAGCAGGCCGCCGCTCTCTTCCGCGAGCTTGAGTTCTACAGCCTCCTCTCCAAGCTCCCCGACGCTGAAGGTGAAGCCGAATCCGTAAAGGTCGAGACATCCCCCGCTGCCGGGGATTATCGTGTCATTGCCTCCGCCCTTGACCTCGACGAGCTTATCGGCCGCCTCTCGGAATCAAAGTCATTCGCCTTCGACACGGAGACCACCGGCCTCAACCCCATGACCGCCCGGCTTGTCGGCATATCTTTAGCCGCCGAGCCTGGCAAAGCCTGTTACATACCCGTCGGCCACGTTATCCTCGACGAGGTAACCCAGTTACCCCTCGAACAGGTCGTTAACCGACTCAAGCCCATCTTCGAGGACGCCGCTAAACCCAAGCTGGCCCACAACGGCAAGTACGACATGATGGTGCTGGCCGAGCAGGGCATAGCCGTCGCCGGCCTGTCCTTCGATTCCATGATTGCCGCCCACCTCCTCGGGGAAAAGGCCCTGGGGCTTAAAGCTTTAGCCTTCAGCAAACTCGGCATCGAGATGACAGCTATCAGTTCGCTAATCGGCACCGGCTCCAAACAGATATCGATGGCGCAGGTTGACATAAAGCAGGCCGCCGAATATGCCAGCGCTGACGCCGATATGACCTTCAGGCTTTCGGAGATGTTTGAAAAAGAGCTGGATAAGCAAGGCCTCATGAAACTCTTTACAGAAGTCGAGATGCCCCTCGTGCCGGTCCTGCTGCTCATGGAGAGAAACGGCGTGGCCGTGGATACGGAAATTCTGCAGGAAATGTCTAAGAGTCTCGGTACGCAGGTCGCAGCGCTGGAGGCGAAAATTTACGACCGCGTCGGCCACGAGTTCAATATCAACTCCCCCCAGCAGCTCGGCCGCGTCCTCTTCGAGGAGCTTAAGCTCCCCACCACCCGCCGCGGCAAGAGTAAATACTCCACCGAGGCATCCGTCCTGGAGGAGTTTCGCCAGGACTACCCCATCGCCGGCGATGTCCTCGAATACCGTCAGCTTACCAAGATAAAGTCCACCTATATCGATACCATCCCCGGACTGGTGAATCACGGAACCGGGCGAATTCATACCAGCTTCAACCAGACCCGCACCACTACCGGGCGGCTTTCCTCCAGCGACCCCAACATGCAGAATATCCCGGTGAGGGGAGAGCTGGGGGGACAGGTCAGGCAGGCCTTTATCGCCCCGCCGGGTTTCCGCCTCCTGGGAGGTGACTACTCCCAGATAGACCTGCGGGTTCTGGCCCATTTTTCGCAGGACGACGACCTCGTAAAAGCCTTCCGGCATGATGAGGATATTCACGCGGCTACCGCCGCCCGGCTCTTCGGCGTGGAGGCCTCGCAGATAACGCCGGACATGCGGCGCTTTGCCAAGACGGTTAATTTCGGCGTTATCTACGGCATGAGCGACTACGGCCTAGAGCAGGCCACCGAGCTTTCCCGCGAGGAAGCCGGTAAGTTCATCAAGGCTTACTTCGAGAAGTATCCGGGCGTGCGGAAATACCTGGACGATACCAAGGAACAGGCGCGGCGGGAAGGCTATGTGCAGACGTTGCTGGGTCGGCGTCGCTATATTCCCGATATCAACTCAGCCAACCGTCAGGTGCGGGAAGCCGCCGAGCGTATGGCCATCAATATGCCGGTGCAGGGAACGTCTGCCGATATCATCAAGGTGGCGATGATTAACCTCTACCGCGAGATGGAGAAGCTAAAGCTGCAGAGCAGGATGCTTCTACAGGTGCATGACGAGCTTGTCTTCGAGGTGCCCGACGAGGAAATGGATACTATACGCAAGCTCGTGCCGGAGGTGATGGACTCGGCAGTGAAGCTTACCGTACCTTTGAAGGTGGATACCAAGGCCGGTCGTAACTGGGGAGAGATGAAGTAAAAAAGTGTTTGGTTCTTATTGAGTGTCATTCCAGCGCAGGCTGGAATCCAGCCTCCGCCCCTCACTATTATCTATTCCCACCCATGCCGCCCTCGTGCCATCCAGGGCTTATCCCGCAGTTATTCCCCCTCTCCAAACAGATTGCCTATGGCCTCATTTCTTGTTGCTGTTTGGAGAGGGGGTCAGGGGGTAAGGTAACGCACCAAGCAAAGAGCTAACAGATATAAATAGCTTTTCATTCATTCAGTAAGTACCCTATACTATAAACGGGGCGTTGAGAAAGGTGAAGTTATTCAGAATGTCATTACGAACTGAGGAGATTTAGTAAGATGCCTGAACTCCCTGAAGTAGAAACCATCAGGAACGAGCTACTCCCATATGTCCTCGGGTGCACTATTACCGGGGTAGATTTGTTCTGGGAACGCATCGTGCGTAAGCCTTCGTTAGAGGAGTTTCGCTCCCGCATCGTCGGGCAGAGAATTGACGGCATCTCCCGGCGCGGCAAGTACCTTTTCTTTAACCTAGGCGGTGGTGGGGTGCTGGTTATGCACATGAAGATGACCGGTTCGCTGCTGGTTGACCCATCCGACACCCGCTTTACCCGTGCTATATTATACCTGGATAATGGGGCGGCGCTACATTTCTGGGACCCGCGAAAGTTCGGGGTGATGTGGCTGGATAGTAACGATAGCGCCGTGTCCGCTAAACTGGGACCTGAGCCGCTGGATGATGGCTTTACGCCGGAAGTCCTGGCGGATATTTTTAGGAATCGTACCGCGCCGGTAAAGCCGGTCATCCTCGACCAGTCGGTTATTGCCGGTATCGGTAATATGTATGCCGATGAAGCTTTGTTCGACGCTCAAATCCACCCTTCGAGGCCGGCGGGGGGTATCTCCCGGAATGAGGTTGAGCGACTTTTCGACTCTATCAGGAAGGTGTTGCGGAGAGGACTCGACAGCAAGGGCGCCAGCATACGTAATTATATTCGACCCAACGGTACGCCGGGCACCGCCCACGATGAGTTTGCGGTCGCCCACGGCGTCGGCAAGAACTGCCCCCGCTGCGGCACCCCCATCAAGCGTATTGTCCTGCGCGGACGCGGCACCTACTTCTGCCCCCGATGCCAGCGTATTTAATCGGTTCCCCAGCCCCCTCGCTGATATCTATTCCCACCCTGACAGCCCCGTATCGTCCGCTGCTTATCCCGCAGGCTATACCCTGCCTCAGCCCAACCGGGTGTCTAAGAGGGGCGCAGCCCCTCTTTCTAAAAATCCCCCTTCCCTTCACAGATACTCAAGGGAAGGGGGATACAGGGGGATAGGTTACAAATTAAAAACGTGGAGGTGGTTGTTGTTCAAAGGTACTGTTTCAGACGCTCTATCTCTTTCATCAGCTCGGCGAACTGCTGTGGATACAACGACTGCATACCGTCGGATAGGGCGCGGGAGGGGTCGTGGTGAACCTCCACGAGCAGGCCGTCAGCCCCGATGGCTATAGCCCCCCTGGAGAGAGGAATAACGTAGTCGCGACGTCCTGCAGCGTGACTGGGGTCAACGATAATAGGCAGGTGGCTGGCTTCCTTGATGGAGGGAATAGCACTCAAATCGAGGGTATTACGCGTGTTATCGGAAAAGGTGCGGATTCCCCTTTCGCACAGGATAACCCTGTTGTTTCCCTCCGATATGATATATTCGGCGGCCATGAGCCACTCGTCGATCGTAGCGGCGAAGCCGCGCTTTAAGAGGATGGGCTTCGATACCTGGCCGGCAAGCCGGAGCAGGGAATAGTTCTGCATATTCCTGGCTCCGATTTGAATAATATCGGCGTATTTTTCCACAATAGCCAGGTTTTCATTATCAGTAGCCTCGGTGACAATCAGCAGGCCGGTTTCCTGACGCACCTTTTGAAGTATCTTAAGCCCCTTTTCTCCCAGCCCCTGGAAGCTGTAAGGAGATGTCCTCGGCTTGAAAGCACCACCCCGGAAGACCTTGGCGCCGTGCTCCTTCACCAAACCAGCGATGGTAAGCGCCTGTTCATCGCTCTCTACGGCACAGGGGCCGGCCATAATTACCGGCTCCCCGGCGCCGATTTTTATATCGCCGATGGATATAACAGAAGATTCGGGGTGTGTTTCCCGGCTGACAAGCTTGTATGGCTTGGTGACCGGGATAGCTTCCTTGACGCCCTCCATCGCCAACAATTGAGCAGCTTCGACCGGTCCCTTGTTACCGATGATGCAGACGGCCGTTCTCTGGGCACCGGGCATGGGAACGCCACGGTAGCCCATTTTCTCAATCTCCTGAATGATGGCGCGCACCTGCTCTTCAGTGGCGTCGTTTTTCATGACAACTAACATCTAATCATTTCTCCTCAGTTGAGAGAGTAATATATTATTTTACCCCTTTTCTCCCATGATATCCCAGAGGGTGTCTTGATATGCTTCAAAGGTACGCGAATCAAAAAGTACGAAAATCACCTCTTTGATAGAAGTGGCCTTATCGAGGAAAGAAATTACCGTCTTCAGGGCTATCCGCGAGGCCTTATCTACGGGATAGCCGTAAGCCCCGGTGCTAATGGAAGGGAAGGAGACGGAGGACAGTTTGTTTTCAGCCGCCAGTTTCAGGCTTTCGCGGTAGGCGCTGGCCAGCCGTTCGGGTTCTCTCTGGCTGCCGCCATGCCAGATTGGCCCGACAGTATGAATGACATGTCTGGTTTTCATGTTACCAGCCATGGTGATGACGGCCTGACCGGTCGGCAGACGACCCTGCCGGGCGACGATTTTTTTACATTCTTCCAGTATAGCCGGTCCACCGGCTCGGTGAATGGCACCATCTACTCCACCACCGCCCATGAGACCGGAGTTGGCGGCATTGACGATAGCGTCGGTAGCCTGTGTGGTAATGTCGCCTTGGATTATGGAGAGCTTAGCCTGGTTTACGGTATAAGCAAGGCTATCGCTCATGTTATTCGCCTCCTTTACCATTACTCGCTGCCGTTCAGGTAGTCTATTGCCCACTGTACGGCATCTTCTCCGGTGAGTTCCAGGTTAATATCAGGTTCGATTCCATGGCCTTCGATAAGGCGTCCGTTGGGAGTTAGCCAGCGAGCGGTGGTGATATACAACCCGGAGCCATCGCTGAGCTGATGCAGTATATTTACGCTGCCTTTGCCAAAAGTGGTATTACCGGTAACAAGGGCGCGACCGTGGTCCTGGAGGGCACCGGCAAGTACTTCGCTGCCGCTGGCACTGGCATTGTCCACCAGAACGACCATTGGCAGGTTGGTAGTCACAGGGCTGTTAGTTGCTTCCAGCGTTTCTATCTTTCCCCGGTTACTCATTACTTCCACCAGAGTGCCTTCGGTAATGAAGTGGCTGGCCACTTCAATAACGATATCGAGGATTCCTCCCGGATTGCCACGCAGGTCAAGGATGATACCTTTGGCATTTTCTTCTTTAAGGTCCTGGATGACCGGCGCCAGTTCATCATCCGTTCGTTCGGAGAATTGAGTAATGGTAATATAAGCGATATTCCCGCGCATCTCAAAGATAACGCTAGGTACTTCTATTGTGGCCCGTATTATCTCAATCTCCACCGGCACGGTCTCACCTTCATGAAGGATAAGAAGTCTTACCGCCGTGCCTTTGGGGCCGCGTATTTTAATAATTGCCTCAGCCAGGCTCATATCCAGGACTGGCTCTCCATCTATTTCCATGATTATATCGCCCGCCCTGATGCCGGCCTTGTCCGCCGGAGAACTGGCGATAGGAGCAATAATTTTAAGCTGCTTATCTTCAACGGTTACGTAGGCGCCGATGCCATCAAATTCCCCTTCAAGGCTACTCAGCCCCAGCTCAAGGTGTTCGGCTTCCAGATAAGAAGTATACGGGTCATCCAGTGCTTCAACGATGCCTTCTATGGCGCCATGGCTTAAATTTTCGGAGTTCAGTTTAGATTTGTCTACGTATTCGGAGAAAATGATGTTCCAGACCTGCTCCACAACATCCAGACCTTCCTCGGGGCCGGAAGAATTACTGAAACCAAAGAAGAACCCGGCTCCAAAGGAGAGGGCGACAACGACTAGAATCAAAAGGCCTATGATGAGTTTCGTTATCTTTGACATGGTATTGTTTCTCCGCTTATATGCCCGGCAGGAATGGTTACGTAATCAAGCCGTAAAAACGAGCCAAGTAAACCTGTAAGCCGAGTTCTGTTTCCTTCACAAAGTGAAGGATGGTGACCATCTATCTAGCCCTTCCGTTACCGGAAGGGTCAAGCGACCAACCCGGGGATGGGCCGGGCGTCCCTTAATCCCTCTATTCGGTCTTGCTCCGGATGGGGTTTGCCCAGCCGGCCGGTCACCCGGCCGCTGGTGAGCTCTTACCTCACCATTTCACCCTTGTCCTTCACAAAGTGAAGGACGGTATGTTTCTGTGGCACTATCCGTAGGGTCACCCCTCCTGGGTGTTACCCAGCATCCTGCCCGGTGGAGCTCGGACTTTCCTCCCCTTCCTTGGAAGGAGCGGTCACCCGGTTTACTTGACCCGGTTATAGTGTAGTGGAGAGATGAAGGTTAGTCAATAAGGGAAGGCAGAGGAAGGCTAAATCCCGTCCAGAGCCATATTCGCTAGGGCGTCCGCCTCAGCGTTCTGGGCGCGGGGAATATGAGACGCCGTGATACTTTCCAGTGAACCGGTGAGTTTAACCACTTGCTGGTAGAGGGGCCGCAGGGCGGAGTTTTTAATCTTGTAGTGGCCGTTGATTTGCTTTACCACGAGTTCCGAGTCCGACTTTAATATGACGCATTTCGCACCCAGGCTGATGGCTTTCTCCAGGGCGGTAATGATAGCGCGGTATTCTGCCTGGTTGTTGGTGGTGGTGCCGATGCGACGGGAAATACGTGCGATGACGCTGCCGTTTTCGTCTTTGATGGTGGCACCGATAGCCGCGGGGCCTGGGTTGCCCCGCGAAGCGCCATCGGCATTAATTATAACTTTGTTTTTGTTCAATCTGTCCTTCAGGGAATAAAGAGGATTCTTCCGCAGGTGCCGCATTGCACGGGTTGGCCGCTTCTGGCTCTCTGTAAGGCGCTGGCCGATAGTGATATGCGGCAGGCACGACAAATCCCCTGTTCCACCTTGGTGACGGCTTGTTTTTTTTGCTGTCTGATTCTTTCATAAAGCGCGACGGCATGTGTATCTATCTGCCCGGCCAGCTGCCGGCGTTTCTCCTTGAGGTCCTCAAGGCTGGTCTTAAGCCGTTCTATCTCGTCGGCAAGCTCTTTTTGCTGGTGCTGCCACTCTTCTTCAAGTTTCCCGTATTCATTGGTAGCAGCAGAAAGGCTCGCTTCGGCGGTCTCTACGCGGTCGATTACTTCCAGGGCTTTATTCTCCAGTTCCTCACTCCTGGCTTTCATCGTGATTACTTCATGCTGGAGGCCGGACAGTTCCTTGGGATTGGTTATCTTGCCGCCGTAAAGTTTCTCCTCAGCGGTGGATATTTTACTGAGAAGGTCGTCCACCTTAGCTTCGGCGTCACGTTGCTGGTGCCTTAGCTCATCCAGGAACTTTTGTTCGGAGTCGATATGGCTTTTAGCAGCGTCCAGTATGTCTCTAACTCCCAGCTGACCGACTTTCTGGGCCAGGGAATGTTCTTCCTGTTCAATCTCTAAATCGAATTCCTGCAGCTGATAGAGTTGCCTGGTGATAGCCATATTTGTCTCCGTTGCATATTCTATAACGGGGGCGGGATAATATCAAACCGCCCGGGTGATAACGACAAAAAAGGGTAGCTAAAAGAGAACATATGAGCTAATATTATCGATAGGCTTTTAAGATTAGGAGGAAGTATGAGGCTATTAAGATTAGCCGTGAAAGAAAAAAGGTGGGACCTGGCAGCTCACACTATCGTCCTGGCTACTGTCAGGATATTAAACAAAGGAGAGCCGTATGCCGGAAAAAACAGGCAGAAAAAGTACCTCAAGACGCAGCCGAAGCCCTAAGAAGCCGGGTTTCTATGACCGTGTGCTGGACGAGGCGGAGAAGCTCGACATGGAGGCGGCGGCAGATGTGAACGGGATAGATAACGAGATTGCTTTGCTGCGGGTGAAAATAAAGTCGGTGCTGGAGAAGGATCCGGAGAATATCAAGCTCATCATGCAGGCGACGAACACGCTGGCGGGTCTGGTGAGGACGAGGTACAAAATGACGGCACAGCAGCGGAAGGGGCTGAGAGAGGCGATAGGGAACGTTTTGAGGGACGTGGCACTGCCGCTGGGGATAAGTGTAGGGTCGAAAATGCTGAGTAAGTAGAAGTGAGGATTTTATGTACCTCACCCCCTTGGTCCCCCTCAAGGGGAAGCTATAAGCACGAAATTCTAAACACTAAGCTTGTTTAGGATTTAGATATTAGAGTTTAGTATTTGCTTAAAGCGGGTAAGCTAGGGATGATGCGAGGGTGGCTGTCCTACCCTGACGGGAAGGATAAAGGTGGAAATAGATAACATAGAGGGAGGCTGGGTTCCAGCCTGCGCTGGAATTACAATGTAAAAAGGGTTAAATGGCGATAGATTGAGATTGCCACGCTGCGCTCGCAATAACAGGGAAGGCTCAGGGTGAGGGGAGTGTACGAGATTCTTTGACAGATTACCCTTCGACACACTCAGGGTGAGCGGGGGAAGAACGTGTTTTTCGCTGTGCTCAGGGCTTCGGCTCAGAATGACAGGGGGGATGTTGAGAAATGGATGAACATGTGTTGAATCAACTGAGGCCATACCAGCGGGAGGTGGCAGCGGCGGTACTCGACAGCGTTTTCGGCGGGAAAGGGTTGACTTTCTCGGTGGAGATAGCGCGGCAGGGGGGCAAGAACGAGCTTTCGGCGCAGCTGGAGTTGCTGCTCCTGACCCTCAGCATGGGGGGGAGCAAAAACCTGATAAAATGCTCGCCGACATTCAAACCGCAGTCGGTGATATCGATGCGGCGGCTCAAGGACAGGCTCAACGACGCAGGGTTCAGCCACATATGGAAATCGGAACTTGGGTACATCGTCAGGCTCGGCGACGCCCGGGCGATATTCCTCTCGGCGGAGGAAACGGCCAACGTGGTCGGCAACACGGCCCACCTGCTCCTGGAAATCGACGAGAGCCAGGACGTGGGCAAAGAAAAATACAGCAAAGATTTTCGCCCGATGTGTTCGACGAACAATACCACTACCGTGCATTACGGCATGACCTGGGACGACAGCACACTGCTCGAGGAGGTCAAGCAGGCGAACCTGGAACTGGAGCAGAGGGACGGCGTGAGGCGACACTTCCGCTACGACTGGGAGGAGGTGGCCAAGTACGTCCCGGACTACCGCGCCTACGTAGAGAGCGAACGGGAAAGACTCGGGGAGAACCACCCGCTTTTCCTGACGCAGTACCGGTTGCTACCGCTACGCGGTGGGGGAGGGTTCCTCAGCGAGCAGCAGCGGGCGCAGATGCAGGGTGAGCATTCAAGAAAACGACGGGGGGAGCCGGGGAAGGTCTACGTGGCGGGAATCGACCTCGCGGGAGAAGCGGAGGAAATCGAAGGCGGTTACGGAAAGTCGGCAAAACCAAGACATGACTCCACGGTGGTAACCATCGGCGAACTGGATTTTTCGTCGGTCGATGAAATCGTCAGGGAGCCGGTCGTCAGAATCGTCGAGCATTACTGCTTCACGGGGGTAAAGCACAGCGGGTTGTACGCGCGGCTGGTGGACATCATCATGAGGGTGTGGCGGTGCCGGAGGGTGGCCGTCGACGCCACGGGAGTAGGGGAGCCGGTGGCATCGTTCCTGCGAAAAAAGCTCGGGAGGCGGGTGAAACCGTTCAAGTTCACGCAGAGAAGCAAGAGCGAGCTGGGGTTCAACCTGCTGGCGGCGGTCAACGCGGGGCGGGTCAAGGCGTACCAGGGGGACGGCTCCGGGGATTTTTGTAAATTCTGGCGGGAAATGGAAATAGCAAAGAGTAATTACCGGGCGAACCAGACGATGAACTTCTACGTGGACGCGGCGCAGGGCCACGACGACTTTCTGATGAGCCTGGCGCTGACGGTGGAAGCGGCAAGATTATACGAGCTGAGAGAGGCGAGGGGGGAAGAGAGGGAGTGAGGGAGGTGGTGAGTTATTATGTATAATAAAAAGACATTTGTTGAACGGTAATATTAGAAAAAATAGGAATCACCAATTTAAAATAAGTTTGCCTTCATTATCTTTGAATTTTCCTGCTACCGCTAATATGAAATCGACGAGATTCCAAATCCATACTACCGCGAGGGGAATAAAGCCGAATGCCAGCCAAATAGTAGCGTATCCTACAATAGTTAAAATAAGCATTACAATGCCGGTTCCAATTTTACCAGCGTAGAATCTATGTATACCCAATTCTCCTAAAAAGAAAGCCAGCAAGGTCAGAGCTAATCTGGATTTAGGAGATGTTCCTGCTACAGCACCAGGTTTACCTAATTTCGCTCCGCATTTTACGCATATTTCTGCTAATGAATTAGTTTCGGTGCCACAGGCATTACAATAACTATTTCCTGCCAGAGGTTTCGCACCACAGTTCATACATAACTCGGGGGTGCCAATCAATTCCTTGCCGCAATTTCGACAATACATAGTCACCTCCCTTAATTGGAGAGAAAGCGATAGCATATTTTATCTCTGGTATAATAATATGTCAATTATTCTATAAGTTAAGGCCATCATATTGGTTAAGGAGGTAACTTACGGGATAAGCCGCAGATGGTGGGGAGAAAATCCCCCTTAATCCCCCTTTTTCAAAGGGGGACACAGGAATGGGGAAACTGCGGGATAAGCAGTTGATGATACTGGGCGGTACGGGTGGGAATTCTTCGACAGGCTCAGAATGAGCGGAGGCGGTGGGGGGAAAAGGGGAGGCGTTAGTGTTCCCCTCTTTTTTTATGCTATTATTAGGCAACTATTTCAGAAGGAGAGAAAGTAATGGCGGATAAAAATCTGGAGGCTAAAGTGGCGGGGCTGGAAAAAGAAGTCCAGCGACTGAAAGATATCGAGGCGATACGCAAGCTGGAGCACGCCTACTGCTTTTACCTGGTGATGTGGATGCCGGACGAGATAATCGATTTGTTTGCCTGGAGGGAGGACACGACGCTGGAATGGCCGGAGGGGACTTTCTACGGAAAGGACGGGTTGAAAAGGTTCTTCGGGAATATCAACCCGAATAAAGACCCGGAGTTCATGCACCAGATGATGCACCTGTCGGACGTGATAGACATAGCGGAGGACGGCAAGACCGGCAAGGGGCGGTGGTGGGGATTCGGGGCAATGGCTTTGCCCATAGGCGACGCGGGCATAAACCAGGCGCTGGCATGCGGCATCTACGAAAACGACTTCATTAAAGAGGACGGGGTCTGGAAGCTGTGGAAGATAAAGTGGGTGCCGGTATACTCGGGGACGCCGGCGCGGGGGTGGGTTAAAGAGGAGAGGGTCGCTCAGACGGGGCTGCCAAGGGAGGGGGAGGAAATGAGATTGCCGGAGTGGTGGCGGCCGGATAAGCCGGACAAGGGAATCCCTTACGGGTATCCATCCGGGTACATACTACCGTTCCACTTCAAGCACCCGGTGACGGGGAAGGCGACCAGCGAAGGGGAGAGAAACAGGCGCGTGAAGGGGGTGGAGTAGGGGTTGCTTCGCTTCACTCGAAATGACGGGGGGGGGCAGAAATGCCCCCCTCTTTTTACGTTTGGACGATTTTCATGACGCGGCGGGTGGCGTCGGGCATGATGACGATGGTCATGACGGGGCGTTTGACGTTTCGCCATATCTGGGGGAAGTGGGCAACGCCGGGCGGGACGAAAACACTGGATGAGGTGGTGAAGGTAAGTTTTTCCCGTGCTTCGCCCTCGCCGAGCCAGAAGTCGACCTCGGCACCGAGGTCGGCGGTGTTTTCGGGGTCCGTACCCAGGAACATGAAAATCTCCTCGTAGTCGTGCTTGTGGGGCCGGGTGATAAAGCCGTCGCCAACAGTGACATCGCCCGTAATGATACCGTATTCAATGATAGAGTGGCCTTCTTTGACGCGGTCGGGTGAGAAGATAACGCGGGGGCCGGTATCCACGGGACTTCTGACGGGGATTTTATCCGTTTCCGGGATTTTGTCCTTGTAATCGGCGGTGACGATGGCGGGCTTGCGGACAACGTATTTTTCGTACCTGGATGGTGACATGGGCGTGCCTCCTTTAAGGTTATGGTACAGGTCATGATAGCTGAGTTTGCGGGGGGAGTCAAGGGGGGAGGGGTAAGCTGAAAAGTTAAAAGTCAAAGGTCAAAGCTAAAGGTTAAAGGTTAAAAAGGGAGTGGGGGGGTGAGGGCATACTTACAGAGTTAAAATTATTATTGACAAAAATAACAGATAAGTATTAAATTTACATAAAATTGAATACTTATATATATATGAGGTGATATTATGATATTTTTTGATGATAGTAGTCCCAAGCGCACGCTTGGTATACGAGATAGACAAATTTTATACAGAAACGCAAAGGGAAGATGCGAAAATCCAGCTTGTGGCAGGAAATTAGAATTCGATGAGATGCAGGTAGGGCATAAAACGGCGTGGTCAAAAGGTGGCTCAACCACATTAAAAAGCTGTGTTTGTCTATGTTATAGATGTAATAAATTACAAGGAACTGACAGTTGGGCTACTTTTTTAAAGAAACAAGGAGTAGTAGACCCAAAAACGAAGTTAAAAAATTCTTTACAAACTCTGAGTACTAAACAGCTGAAGTTTCTAGCAGATAAGCATAAAATAAAGGTGAAGGGACAAATTGTAGAAACATTTTTTGATTCTTATAGGAAGGCGCCAACTAAAAGTCAATATATTAATAAACTCGCTGGTATTGTGACCGAAAAGGAAGTAAATGCTATACCGAAGGAAAAACCGAAACCAGCAAAGAAGAAGAAACGAAGACAGTCGGATGATTTTTGGTGGTGAGAAAATCTTCCTTAATCCCCCTTTGAAAAAGGGGGAAACTGGGGAGGGAGAACTAGCGCCCTAAGCCGCAGATGGTGCGAGGGCGGCCAGGGTGGGAAAAGATAAGAAACGATGGGGGTAAAGGTGAGGCGGCGGCTGGATTCCAGCCTGCGCTGGAATGACAGGGGGCTCACCCTGAGCCCGTCGAAGGGTGAGCGTGGGTACGAGATTCTTCGTCGTATCGATGTAATCGGGACTCATCAGAATGACAGGTTTGGGGTGGGGTATAAATGAAAACCCCCTCTCCTCCGGGAGGCAGGAGCCGGGGGAGAGGGGGCAGCAAAGGGGGTGGGGTAAGGGAATTCAGTATATATTAGTAGTAGAAAGCAGTCCTCCTGCCGAGCCAGTAACCGAGGACGAAGAGTAGCACGGCACCGATGCCGCCGAGGGTATATATTGCCCATGTGGGGAAGCTGCCAGCGCCGCCGCTGAAGTAGAATTCGCCGGAGCCGGTCCATTCACTAGGATTGGAAGCGGCATCTACCGCACGTACTCTCCAGTAATAAGCGTCTTCGCGACCAGCGAGCTTTAACTCTTCGGCTTCACAAAGGATGTAGCCGGATAATTCAATACCGGGTATATCCAGGACGATAGAGCTTTCCGCAAAGCTATAATCGGTGGCAATCTGAAGGTTATAGGTTACGGGCATACTATCGTCAGTAACATCATCCCAGTCAAAGGTTGCCGGTGATTTTACTTTAGACCCTATTTCCGGCAAAAGCGGGGGAGGCGTATCAGGGGATACCGACTCTACAGTATAGTTAATAGTATTGGTATGGGTACCGTCGCTGACGGTTATGACATGGTCGCCGTGCTGGCTGGGTGGCGCCGGAAAGATAGCCATAATAAGGCCGTCGGTATCGGCGGTTACTGCAGTTACTTCGGTATCATCGTATTTAACGGTTACCATGGTATTTGGAGTAAAGCCAGAGCCCACGATGACGATATTGGAGCCGATGGTGTCACCGCTGGTTTTTATGGACAGGGTTGGCTTGGTGGCGGTGGGAGTTTCGGGTTCAGTCGGGGTCTCGGGTTGAGTCGGGGTCTCGGCCTGTTGCGGTACCGTAAGGGTGAAACTGACAGTGGCGAGATTAGTTTGGTCGTCGGCTTCGACCAGGTAGACCCCGGCATTCAGTCCTTCGGGAACAATGAAAGAGGTAGAGAAACTGCCTTTGGTATCCGTTATCACGGGTGTTAATGTTTCTACTGGGTAGGCGTTAAAAAAGACAGTCGGCACCAACCTTCTGCCGAAACCCGTACAACTGAGAAGCACGGTTGTGCCGGCTTCTCCCGACTGTGGCGAGATAATAATATCCGGTTGAACGGTAAAGGTGCCGCTGATTTCACTGCCGCCTACGGTAACGGTGATAGTGTGGGAGCCGGCGACACTTTCCGGGGCGTAGATATAGGAGTCCATGGCACCGGTTGTCTTGGTGATAACATCTCCATCGTCAATAGCAATCGAGGTGCCGTCGTATTTAACGACGATAGTCGTGCTGGCGGCAAAACCGGTGCCGGTAATCCTTACGGCGGTATCTACCGGGCCGGCGGTGGGAGTGATGGTGACAGCGCCGGCGGTGACGGTGAACTCAGTGACGGACTTGATGGTGGTGTAACCCAAAAGAGTGACGTAAATGTAGTAAGTGCCGGAGGTTACAGATTCGTCGTCAGTACCGTCGTTGAGGGCGGAAGGCACGGTAAACGAGGTGTAGAACTCTCCTTCGTCATTATCGCCTTCATAACCAATAGGGGCGTTGGCGACAACTTCATAGGTTTGAACGTTATTATCGATGAAATTTCCCGCTATCGCCTCATCTTCGGCAAAGATGATTCTGGCCCATTTCTCGCTGGTTTCGGTACTGGGGCTGAAGTCGTCACCAACGATGGTAATAGTATCGCCGATTTTACCCGAAGTAGGGGTTAGCTCAATATCGTAGTCGTAAGCGAAAACCGGGAGAGTCGGGACGGCCATAAGCATAAGAGACAGGATAAGTATTATCCCTAACATTCTAAGAAACCTTGAGTATTTCATATCAACCTCCTGCAAGTTGTCTTATGCGGAAACTCTGTATTTATTTCGCATTTTATTAAAACAATGTTAATGTTTTATTAGGCTACTGAAAGACCTCCTAATTGTTATAACGTCTCCATCACGAAAAAGTTATTCCGGCGGCTGGTAGGCCGTGCGTCTGCCTGCCCGGAAGGCGAAGAAAACGATGATAATAACGACTATACCTATTATGGTATATATAGCCCAGCCCGGGAAAGAAAAGGACGGTTTAATATAGAATGAGCCCGGGATAGTCCAGTCACTTTCGTTGGTGGCACTATCAATAGCTTTTACTCTCCAGTAGTACGTTTTTTCGCGTTCGAGTTCCAGTTCATCCTCTTCGCTGATAAGGTATTCAGAGGCGGGCAGCCCGGTTTTTTCAAAGACGACGGACAGGAAATTAAGGTCGGTGGCGATCTGAAAATCGTAAGTAACCGGCGGCGAGAGGCTGGTAACCGTCTGCCAGTAAAATTGCACCGGCTCCTCCGCATTACTATCCGGCGCGGGCAGCAGCAGGAGGGGCACGGGTGGGGCGTTAATGTAGAATGCCCACGGGGTGGACCACTCGCTTTCATTACCGGCGCTATCGATGGCTTTTACTCTCCAGTAGTAGGGGGCCTGTTTAGCCAGGGTAAGGAGTTTTTCTACAAGTGCGAGGGTGTATTCGGATGCGAACAGCCCTTTCTTTTCCAGGACCAGAGAGGAGAAATTCTGGTTAGAGGCTATCTGCAGGTTGTAAACCACGGGCAGGGACATATCGGTGACATCATTCCAGTCGAAATAAGCCTCAGCCATGGTTTCGCAGCCATTGGTAGGCGTCAGCGTAGTGGGGGTCTGGGGAGAGTCGGATTCAACGGTGAAGTTAATGAGTTTGGTGGTGACGCCATCGCTAACGGTGATAACGTGACTGCCGCTTTTACTCGCGGGGATATCGAAAGAGGCAGCAAAGTCTCCATTGTTATCAGCGGTGTCAGCAGCGACACGCTGGTCATCGTATTCAACGGTAACCGTTACTCCGATTTTAAAGCCGCTACCCTTGACGTTAACTTTACTGCCGATGGAGCCGCTTGTCTGGCTCAGGCTGACCCCGGCGGTGACAGTAAATATATCTACGTCAATGTTGCCATCATCGTCTTCGGCACTGATATCATACTGGCCGGGCTTAACATTGGGCACGTTAAAAGTAATGTCGAAGTTACCATAGTCGTCGGTTCTGGCGATGGCGCTGGTATATATGCCGAAGTTGATAGCGACGTCCGTACGCAAGCCAAAGCCGGTTCCTCCGATACTCAGTAAGTCCCCGGGGCCAGCCGAGTTCAGATTGAGTTTAATAAAAGGAAGGACTTCGAACTCGATTTCCGCGGAGTTATCTTCATCATTGGTGGCGGTTATGGTATGTATTCCGCCGGAGCTGCCGGGGATAAGGAAGCTGTGAGTGAACCTGCCGACAGACGAGGCGGTTACGGCGCCGATTTTGTCCGTGGTAATATTGGCATAATAGAGGTTTACCGTTCTGCCGACATAAAAGCCGCTGCCGCTGATAACGACTTCGGTGCCGGTTGGGCCTTCGTAAACGTCCAGGGTTATGCCGGATTCTTCGACAATAAAGAAATTCCGGGCCAGCATGGAGGTGGAAGCCGTCTCGCTCCGAGCTTCAATCCAGTGCCGCCCGGGCGCGGTATCACCGGGGACGATGAACTGGATATTGAAAGTGCCTATTTGAGGGACGGCCGGGCTTCCATCTATCTCTTCGTCGTCGAAAAATACCAAGATATTATCACCGTTATAAGAGTCAAAGACGGTACCGGTTATGGTTATCTTGGTACCTTCGGCCCCGAAGGCAGGGTCTAAAGTGATGACGGGAGCCGCCAGGGCAGGGGAGGCGAGAAAAAGAGGAGCGAGCAGCGGTAGAATTATTAACAGCGAGAGCAGGCATTTACGGTATTTTAGGGGGTATTTTATCATTTTCATGCCGACCTCCCTATATCGGAATTTAGTCGACTCCTTTCATTCTAATAATCTTTTCCTGGCGCCGCGTCTGGGATTATAAGTCCCGGCGAAGTTATCCAGGGTATCCTTATTAATCAGCCAGGTGTTGTGAATTTTAAACGCCGGCAGGTCACCCTGACGGCAGAGCCGCTTCACCGTTTCCGGATGAATCTTAAGGCGGCGGCTGGCTTCTATTACGTTCAGATAATTATCCCAGACCGGCATAGCGTTCTCTTAAATAATATAATATTGCTTTATCAAAGCAATTCTAACACCACCGGGTACATTTGTCAAGTATCTGCGCAAAAAAGACGACAAAATTACATTGACTGAATAGAACATATGTGCTATTCTTACTCTGTTTGGTTTTTGAGGTGTGCTATGGATATGGCGCGTGAGATTGGCGATGCTAAAACGGATGAGAAGGAGAGAAACAGTGAGAACGAGCCAGATTTACCGCCGGAATACTGCCACTACCGTGACGAAGGGTGCGAGTATGCCGATTCGTGCCTCAACTGTCCGTTTCCGAGGTGTCTCTACGATGAACCACGGGGGAGGCAGCACTGGTTAAAGAAATTACGCAACAGGGAGATAAAAAGGCTTTTCACCGGAGGGTGGAGCGTCAGAGAAATGGCGGTGATGTTCGACATGAGCCAGAGGACGATACAGAGGGCCTTGAAGAGTAATCAGGAGGACGCGTTATCCAGACAGGGAGAAGAGCCCGACAGAAGCGAATAAGTCCAATAAAGGAGAGCGAGACACCAATGAATGAGACAGTACCGGCACAGTTAGCCCGTCTCGACCTGGAAAGGCTAAAAGGCTACAAAGAATTCCTCGATTTTTACAACGGTCAACAGTGGGAGGGGAGAGAAAGACGAGGCGAGAGACGCCTGATTTTCAACTATGCCAGAATCTTCGTGGAGAAAATAACATCGTATTTAATGACCAGTATTAACTTCGCCGTCGAATCTTTCGACGGCTCCGACGAGGCGAGAGCCGGGGCGGCGAAGGCCGAGGCAGCCCTCTATAAAGTATACACGGACAATTATCTGGAGCAACTCGACCTGGAGACGGAAATCGACTGCGCCGTGCTGGGCGACGCGTGCTACAAGGTAACCTGGGACGCCGCTGAGAAGAAGATCAGGGTAACGGCGCCAGATATACAGGGCATTTACGCCTGGAGCTCCGGGGACGATATCTCCCGGGTATGGCGGGTAGCTTCTAGATACAGTCTATCCTCCGAGGAGGTGGAGCTTATTTACGGGGTAAAGCCGCCGAAGAAAACGGCGGTCATCGTCGAAATGTGGACAGACCGTGACTTCGAGCTGTACCTGGACAATGCTCTGCTGGAGGTCAAGCCCAATCCCTACGGATTTATCCCGTTTATCGTCTTTCCCAACCTGCGCGAACCCAAGAAATTCTGGGGAGTTTCCGATTTGCAGCAGATAATGGAGGGCCAGCGGGAGTTGAACCGCGCCATGAGCCAGCTATCGCGGATACTGGAGCTATCCGGGAACCCCATCGCGGTGCTGGAGAACGTGGAGGAGTCCGAGGATATCGCCATCAGACCGGGGGCGGTGTGGAACATCCCGGAGGACGCCAAGGCTTACCTGCTCGACCTGCTGCAGGGGGGCGGCGTCAACTTACATATTAATTATATAGACCTGATATACCGCACCCTGCACGACCTGTCGGAGTCGCCGCGGTCGGCCTTCGGAGGTATCGAAAGGGACATGTCCGGCGTGGCGCTGGAAATAGAACTGCAACCGCTTTTACAAAAAGTCAGGAGAAAAAGAATCATCAGGACGGCGGTGTACAACCGGCGCAACGAAATGATTCTCAGGCTGCTCAAGCAATATCAGGGCGAGGACTACGGGGAGAACATCCTGAGGGTGGTGTGGGGTCCGGTGCTGCCCAAGGACATGGAGAGAAAGGTAAGCAGTGAGCAGGTCATGGTGCAGGCGGGAATACACTCACGCCGGACAGCCATGGAGGAAGTCGGCGTACGCGACACCGACCAGGAGTTCCAGCAGTGGCTGGAAGAAAGGGAGTCTATTCTCAAGATGAATAAAGAGCTTAATGCCAAATCCGGAAGGAGCGGCGCGAGAGAGGGAGATTTACCGTCCCGGGCGGAAGGCATTGAGGAGTAATCAGGAGGAGTGATGGTTACGGAAAAAGAAAAGGATAACAACGCAGCGAACGTGGCAGATGGGGGTGAACTCGACGACCTCAAAGAGGAGAATGAATCGCTTACACGCGAGCTTAAGTCCCGCGAGGAAACCATTGCGAGGCTGGAGCGGGCACTAGGGGCTAAAGACAGCGAAATAAATGACCTGAACCAGTCCCTGGACGAGGCAAAGCGGGTGCTGGACGAACTCGGCAAGGCATTGCCGCAGGCAGTAGCCGCTTACAAGGAACTGGTGGTGCAAGCGAATCCCGGCGTACTGGCCGAGCTGATTACCGGGGAGAACATCGAGGAAGTGAACGAATCACTGAAAAATGCCCGTGCACTGATGGAAAGGGTCAGGCAGGAAATAGAGGCGGAGGCGGCCAGGACGAGAGTACCGGCCGGAGCCCCGCCACGGGCACTCATCGACCTGTCGTCACTCTCGGCGCGGGAGAAGATACAGTACGCGATAGGGGGTTCTTCTTCCTGAGGTGAATGAGCCGGCTCCCCCCTCACGGCTGGATTCCGGCCTGCGCCGGAATGACAGGTGAGGGAGAAGGGCGAACGGATTGCTTCGCTTCGCTCGCAATGACAAGAGAAGAGGGAATGATAAAAAATAAATTAAATACGGGAGGAAAAAAGTAAAATGGCAATGACTTTAGAAGAGGCAGCCAAGCTATCCAACGATATGCTGCTACAGGGGGTAGTGGAGACCATCGTCAAGGACTCGCCGGTGCTCCAGAGACTACCCTTTATCGAAATCGTCGGCAACGGTCTGACGTATAATCAGGAGAAGACCCTGCCCAACATCGACTTTTACGATGTCGGCGATGAGTGGACGGAATCAACACCGGAATTCGAACAGATAACGGCTAACCTCAAAATTATGGGCGGCGACGCCGACGTGGACAACTTTCTCAAGTCCACCCGCAGTAACATCCAGGACCTGGAAGCGGCGGTCATCGAGTTGAAAGCCAAGGCACTCAGGGACAAGTTCGAGGAGAACTTTATCTACGGGGATTCCGGAACAAATTCCAAGCAGTTCGACGGCCTGAGAATGCTTGTCGACACCGAAAGCGCCGGCGACCAGGTAATCGCCATGAGTGCTACCGGCGCTACGCTGACGTTGAACAAGCTCGATGAGCTTATCGACGTCGTCAAGGGCGGTAAGCCCGACATGCTCCTGATGAGCCGACGCTCACGGCGTAAGATAAACGCCCTGGTGAGGGCGGCCGGCGGAGTTATGTCCGAGACCGACCGGGACAAGTGGGGCAACTTCGTCCAGCTCTGGGACGGCGTGCCCATAGGCACGAACGACTGGATTCTGGACACGCATGTCGTCAGCGGCAGCGTCGAGACAACCACAACCGGCGGCACCTGCTCCACGATATACGCCGTGCAGTTCGGGGAGGGGGCCCTCTGCGGGCTGACCAGCCCGGGGCACCTGCAAGCCGAACCGGTAGGGTCACTGGAGAACAAAGATGCCTCGCGGACCAGGGTCAAGTGGTACGTATCGCTGGCACTGTTCTCGAGCGTCAAGGCGGCGGCGCTAATCGGAGTGAAGGACTAAATCTTTACATAATGTAGAGAAAGAGGGGGAGGTATATCCTCCCCCTTAAGGGAGGTAAGTTATGGTAATGGCAGTCATCGAACACCTGGAACATCCTTTTGCGAGGGGTAATTTAACCTTAGACGGCGTGCAGTGGAGCGCCGAGCATACGACGACCACCGACGACTACGAAGAGGTAGAAAGCGTGACGATTGCGCCGCCGGCACTGGGCGAGGTACTGGAGTACGAGTTCGGGCTGACGTGCGCGGTAAAGTCGAGCGGCGCTACCGAAAGCGTTTTATTCAAGTGGCAGGCGCGTAACCGCGGCGGCACCTGGGTAGACCTGAACGGCGAGGTGACCTATCCTGCCGATGCTTCCGCTTACCAGGAATATACCTACAGCGGGCGGTTCAAGTCGGTAACCGATTTTGACGCGATACCCTTCGATATAAGGCTGGCGGTAAAGTCGGGGGGTGCCGGTGGGGAGAACGCCGTCGGCAAGGCTAAGAACTCCAGCTACGTCCGGGTAGTCTATTCGGCTTCGTGAGGTGAAATATGAACTCTGTTTTAAAAAATAGCCCCGCACTCGGTTTACCACTGCGTGAGCTGGACGGCGTATCTTTCATGTCGAGGGACGGCCGCGGGTACCTGAGCACGGTTACCGGGGCTTCCTGGCGGACCGGCGGGCGGTACTTCGACGGCGTTGACGATATGATTAACTTGGGGAATCCCGATTCCCTCAATTTCCACCAGCAGGATTTCACGATAGAGGCATGGGTAAAAGCGGATAGCCTTGAAGTCTCGACACCGCGTGTAATTCTATCGAAATGGTATGACAATACCCACCGCCAGGTGAGCTTCTATATCCGGGGCTCGGGCATGTCCAATCCCCGGCGCCTTGAGATGGAGACCGGTGGTGGGGCGTCCGATGGCGGGGTATATAACGCGATGCAGCTATCGGTCGGCGTGGAGTACCATGTTGCCGCCGTTTACATCGATGGGGTCGTCCCGGTTATACGGCTCTATGTCAACGGGAACATCCAGGGTGTCACCGGAACGCCCGTGAGGTTAGGGGCAACGACATCCTCCTGGAATATCGGCCGGAGGGGCGACGGCACCGGTTTTTTCCATGGACTGATAAGAGAGCTACGCATGTATGCGCGGGCGCTCACGGCACAGGAAATCCAGGATAGTTACATGGTGGAAAAAGGGAGGTAAAGATGAACCTGACAGATATGAGAGCAATCGTCAGGCGTGACCTGCGCGACGAGGACGACACGAACTACCGCTGGACGGACAACGAGCTGGACAGGCACATAACTCACGCCGTCAAAGAGTTCTCCGAGCAGGTGCCTTATGAGCAGAAGGCGACCAAAGCCACGACATCGGGCTCAAGAGAGCTGGATATATCCGCTTTAACGGGCAGGGTCATGGTGGAGGCTGTGGAATATCCGGTGGACAAGTTCCCCAAGAGATATCAGCCTTTCTCGCTGTGGGGCGATACGCTGACAATGCTCGGGGATGAAGTGCCGGACGGCTCCAATGCTTACATATACTACGGTAAGCTCCATACCCTCGATGGCGAAGGTTCCACCGTCCCGACGCAGCACGAAGACCTGATGGCAGCCGGGGCCTGCGGCTACGCCGCCGTGGAGTGGGCGGTGTATGCGGTCAACCGCGTTAATGTCGGCGGGACGGCGACGCCGAAGGAATTCATCGAATGGGGCAACCGAAAGCTTAGGTATTTCCGGCAGGAACTGAGGAGAATGGGACGGAGAAACCGGGTCAGGGCCAGCACGCTTTACCATCCGTATTATCCCGTCGTCTCAAAATCGACCGATTACGGACCGGAGTAGCCGGCGGCAACAGGGAGATGGTATGTTTGAATCCTTATATAAGGTCTTGTGGAAAAAACTCGGGGGTCGCCCCTGGACGTATATCCTGCGGGATACCTGGCACAGGCTGGAAGGTATCTGGATTATCGGGCTGGTGGCCTTCGGAGCGCTGCTGGGACGCTGGCTCTGGGAACTGATTTTCTGGCTTATCCTCGTGTTTGCGCTGGGCTATATCGCCGGGCATTTATTCTGGGGGACGAAATACGTACCAGGCCAGCGAAGCGAACCGGGGGTGAAGGAATAAAACGATGCGTGAACTGACAGCGACACTGTTAGCGGCACAACAGCAGGAAGCAGCGATACCTTACGTTAAGGTCGAGGCCGTCAATAAGATTGCCGGAGTGGTCAGGCTGGACTGGGCCAGGTTTTATGACGGCTCAGAGGACGATTACTACCACGCCATGACCATGCCCGGCGACGGCTCTCTCATCAGGGCCAAGATAACCCCGCCCGCCGATTCGCGGAAGCTCTACCGCCAGAGGGTCGGCAGTCCCGGACCGGGGAGCGATTTCAGCCAGTGGGTTTATACCGGACAGTACAATGCCGTGGTGGTTGGGGCGGCTTCGCTGGGGGTGGAGGTCTCCGTATTCTGGATAAAGACCAACCGGGAAATCAGGCGTATCAAGAGCACGGACTACGGCGTAAACTGGGGGAATCCAGAGTTAATCGACTATGCGCCTACCACGGCTAGCTACGGCCTGGCGGCGGCATATAAGCCCAACGGCGATCTGGCTATCTTCTTCGCCGACCAGGCGACGCTGTACGTCAAGAAGAATGTCGGCGGCCAGTGGCAGTCGAAAGCGGCCTGGGACAAGACCACCAGCGATTTATCCGGGGTCGCCGGTATTTACGGCAGCGATTGGAATTTATTGGTTACCGGCAAAGACACGGCGGAAAATTTCAAACTGTGGAGCTTGGTTTACGGGGACGGCGGCGATGTTGCCGCCGGAGAATGGTCGGCGCTGCAAGAACTGGCTTCGGCGTCAGCGGGCGGGGATTTCGAATACCGCCAGCCTTACCTCGATAAAACGGATGTTTACCGCTGTTTCTTCATCGAGAAATTTTCCGGTACCGAAGCGTACAGTCGGCCTTTCCGGTCGAATTCCATGCCCGATACCCATTTTATTGAAGGGCTGTGGCGTGAGCCAGGGCCTTTTAACCTGTCATCGGAGTACGGGCTGGCCATGGCGCACCATGGCGACTATGGCTGGCTAACGTGTCCCGACGGCGTCTGGAGGGCTTCGATGTCCGTACAGAGCCTGGACCTGACGGCGGACGTTATACAGGTAAAACAGGAATGCGGGGAGAATTCGGGCGGTTTGACGGTGGAGTTGAGGAATGACGACGGCAGGTACGCTGCGCCGGGTGAAGGTGACCTGGCGGTAATGGATATCGGCTGCCAGCTGGAGTTCGGCCCCGGCTACGTAACGTCCGCCGGGAACGAATGCAGCGCGGGCCAGAGCTACTGTATAGAATCCTGGGAGCATAGAAGCTCGGGCGGAAAAGCGAGCCTGACGATAAATGCCCAGGACGGGTGGGCAGCGTTGAACGACTGGCGGGCAAGGCACCAGTTCCGGTGGAATCGCACTTCCGATGAATTCAGCGTTAAAGAAATAATGGCTATAATACTGGCCAGAGCAGGTCTGAAGCTGGAAGTGATAACGCAGTCGGCGGCGATGACCGGCTTTTACCCGGATTTCACCGTAAGCCCGGACAACAGGGGCCGGGAGGTCGTACGGAAGCTGTTATCCTTCGTCCCTGATGTCCTGTTTATAGAAGGCAACACGGCGTATATCGTCAATCCGCTATCGTCAGATAGCCCGGTCTACAGCTACGGCGGCGGGCATCCCCTCCGGGAGGGGAAGTACCTTAAAAGGGCTCAACGGATAAACTGGGTACAGGTGGAGGGGGATGATGAAGGTAGTTTGATTCTGGCCGACAGCTTTGCCTGGGAGGAGATAGACCGGCTCTACAAACGCCTGGCGCAGGTCGAGGACAGGAGTATCGGTACGGTGACCGAGGCGCAGCAGCGGGGCCAGGCTTATTTAAGGCAGGCGGAGATAGAAGCGGGCGGAGGCGAAATTACCGTCCCGGCGAACTGCGGACAGCAGCTCTATGACGTTGTTGAAGTGACGGACGCACGCGCAGGGCTCGATGCCGAGAAGAAAAGGGTGCTGGGGCTCGTTTTAATTTATAACACGCTGCGGGGGGATTATAGCCAGCGGTTGAGCCTGGGAGCAGTGTAGGCAAGGGTCAAAGGAGGCACGAGAGATGAGGCTGAGGAAAGGTGAGCTAAAGAGCTTCAACTCCGGCAACTATACCGCCACGGTCAGGCTCGCCGGCAGCTACAAGGTATACCTGGAGGACGTAGCCGTAGCCAGGAATATAGCGTCGGCGGAAATGATTACCGGGCGCAGGGTGGCGATGATATTCTTCGATGAGCACAGTCCCAGGGATGCGGTGGTCGTGGCGGTGTATACCTAGCGGGACCGGCCTGGGATTTCCTCTTTGGCAGGCGGGCGTTTCCGGGCGCAACCCGGTACAGCCTTTTTCGGGGCGTCATGAGACAGTCGCGCCGGTTTTTCAATTTCGGGTTCCGGCTCAATAACCGGCGTGTCTATCTTCATCGGTTTGATTTTCTGTAAACTGCCAGGCTCGCCCATGTTTTCCATAAGCGTCGCCAGGACGCGGTTCTGCTCGGCGGCGCTCTTCTTCAGGTCCTGAGAGGCTTCGGAAAGGCCCTGAATGGCACTGGTATGGCTGGACAGGTGCTGGGCGTATTCCGCCACAGCGGCGGCGAACTTTTCCAGCGCCTGTTCCGTGCTGGTCATTTTCTCTTCCGTAGTTTCTATCTTGCGTGTCAGCACCCGGTTGACGCGTTTTTCCTCGTTGATGACGGGGGCGAATATACCCCGGTGCACCAGGCTGCCACCGCGAGCTATCTCACCGCCGTACAGGAATAAAGCGAGCAGGACGAGGGCAACAATAACGAATATCATGCCCTGCTGGCTCTGGAAGAACAGGAGCGGCAGTCCGAGGAGTGGTATCTGGCTGCCCACCGTTCCCCTGATGTCCTGCGGCCTGATGGTGAAGGGGTCTTCGCCGGTATTATCGCCCTTGGTGCGGAAGCCAAGGCTCGGTATGGTCTTAATTTCCGTTACCCTGTGGGCGACCGTGGGTGGGTAGTTATAGTAGTCGCGGACCATGGAAGGGACATTGTAAACAATAATATCGCCCACTTTAACGTCCTGGGGTTCTACAGAATCGACTATAAGCAGGCCGCCGGATTGAAGGGTGGGTTCCATGCTGGAACCGAAAATAGGTATAAACGGCAGCGTTCCTCTGATAGAGAGGAACGCTATAATACAGGCTATTACGGCGAAGGTAAGTCCTACGGCGCGTTTCATATGCGTAATACGGTTTAATACTGCAAATATAAGTTCAATGGCGCGTTTCATGGTACTATTCCGTTATGCCTTACCTCTGGCAGACCTCACAAAAGAATTCAGGTATAATGCTCCAGCCGGCACCCCATTCTTCGGGGTCGTCTGAAATCAGGCGGTAGCTGCCGCCGGTTACCTGCACGGTATAGCTTTCGGCGGAGCCGCCTATAATGTTAAATTGTACGACGCCGCTCTCGATGCTGAGAATCCGGTAATCCGGCGTCTCTCCCGCTTCCAGGGAGTCGGTGACGTAAATCTTCATATTGATGTACTTGTATGCCTTGAGCAACGCGTCGGTATTGGTCAGGTAGATTTTAACGAGCAGGTCGCCGGTATATTCCTCGTGGGGGGTGATATCGAAGAGGTCACCGTGGGGTACTTCACCCTGGGTGGTGGAGTATTCATAATTGACCACGACATAGACCTGGGTGCAGAGGGCGGGTCTTGTCCGGTGGTCGCCCCTCATGGTGATGCCGGCCTGCAAGTCGTTTATCTCTTCCCAGGTCCAGGGGTCGTCGGTGGCGGGGTTGACCGGGCACTGCCATGACTCGGTGACGAAGGTGGTGCCGGATTGAGATACAGTGGGACCTGAGAAAGCCTCATCATGTGTTTTTATCTCAGCCATGGCCCGTACCTCATAAGAGCCGCCAGCGGCATAGCGGAAATAAACGGTGACGTCGGTTATAGTCTCGTCGCCGCCGGCACCCGTGTAATCGCTTAAGTTATACAGGTCTTTTTCCCAGTGCCTTGAAGATTCGGTGGATACATAGGTATCAAAATCATCGGGGGTGGGCTGGTCATCCACTTTATCCCAGTGCTCGCCGGAAGAGGGGTGCTGGGTGGGAATCTCGGTGTCATCGCCGGGGGCATCTGGAACGATAATTTCGGAGCCGAACTCGCCCTCGGGGAGGATGCTATTCCAGTTGGGCTGGCTGGCCGACGGCTGGTAGGTAGTCATGGCGGCGTCAACGATAGTAGCACCAAGTGATAACGCACCGGTATTGGTATAGGTATAAGCGAAGGTACCGGTGGTTAACACCAGGGCGAGTATAACAATGCTACTAAAAACCAGCTTCTTTTTCATCTTTTCTTCTACCGTTTAGTTAGTCCGGGTTCAGGGTGTTAAGTGGGGTAGGGTGGCCGGAAACAGTACCGCCACCCTACCAGATTATTCGTAGTTTATTACCTCTGAGCAACTTCACAGAACAGTTCCGGGTCTTCATAGCCACCGGTGAAACCGCCGCTGGGTCTGACATGGGTGATGTAGAAGCCTCTCTTGACCCTGACGGTCATATTGCCTGTGGAGCCGTCCGGGAACATGGATACTTCACCGTTGTTCAGGGTGAGCATGACCCAGTTGTTGTTAATGTCCGAATCTTCGTTAATTTCGAGTGTCGAGTTATCGCTGGCATCAACGAGTTCGAGCTGCAGGGCCAGGATGCGGTAGACCTCGGCCAGTTCGTCGGCGTTGCCGAGGGTGACGGTTACCACCAGGTCGGCGGTGTAACCGCTGCCGGGGACAATATCAAAGACACCGTGGGGGCCGGGGATGGCGCCCTTGAAGAACCCGAAGGGAGTCCAGGTGAGATTGGCGTAATCCGGATTTTGCGAGACTTCGGCGAAGTTGGAGTTGATAGTGCCCGCATTGAGCTCGGTGGTGGCGTTAACAAAGCCGAAGGCGAAGACGCCGCCGGTTACAGCCAGGGCGAGGAGCAGAGCGCCGACGAGATAGGCACCCCTGCTTCTGGAGACGGCGAAGGTAAGTTTGTCGTCGTCATTGAGCACCGTGTCAATTTCGGCGCTTGTTTTAACCTTGCCGGCATTCAGCTTTGCTGTGGCTTTATCCGGGATGCCAAACTCAGCCTTGAATTGCTCGCGTGCCTCGCTTACGGAATGGCCAGCCAGGTCAGCTATTTCGTATTGGTCACCATATCTAATTTCGACCATTGTTCTTATTTCCTCCTTTAGTTATTGTTGGTTAGTTTGAGTTTGAACGTTTATTCTGAATTTAAAGCGGTTGGTGCTCCTGGCTGCCCGGACAGGTGGAGTTCCAACCAGCTTCTTTCTCTTCATTTACATACGCAACCTCCCTTCACACAATTCTCACTATGGTTTAAGTCAGTTCACCTATAAAGGATTTTAAGCGTTCCATTAAGGCGTCTTTAAATTCGTTAAATTCTGTCTTGGTAACATAGTCGCCGCTCTTGGCATCTCTTTTAGCCGAGCTGCGAATAATCGAGGGCAGGCTTCGCTGGGCTACTTCAATGATGGAGCGGGCCTGTTCATTGCTGACGAGCTTATTGAGCGCCAGCCTCAGGTTGCGCCTGATTGACTCTTCACTCATGTCCAGTTTGGTGGCTATCTGCTCAATGGCATTTTCAGCGGCTATCGAGGCCAGAATCTGATTCTCTTTGGGAGTGAGTTCGGCGAGAAGGTTATCGAGCTCCTCGTTTAGAGTAGTTACGTCTTCAAAATCGGCGAGAACCATTGAGGCCAGTTCCGGGAGGAGCATTTCGTCCATAATAGGCTGGCTGCCCTGGGCGACTACCCTGATAATATCGAGAAGATATTCGGGGTCGATATCCTTGGTAATACAGGCACTGGCGCCGTTCTTTATTGCGGCGAAGAGGTTGGCTTCGTCTTTTTTATCCAGAGTCAGAATTACCGATACCGAGGGAAGATTGCGTTTAATACGGCGGGTTATTTCATCGCCGCTCTCCTTGGCATCCCGCATGCTCAGGACGGCTATCTGGGGCGGATTGGCTTCAATAAGTTTAAAGGCTTCCTGGTTGCTGGTGGTCTCGCCAATAACCTCGAAGTCTTCTTCGCCCGAGAGAATGAAGTGTATGCCTTCGCGGAAGAGTACCTGCGGGTCTGAGAGAAATACTTTTACTTTTTCCATTCTTTTTGTTCTCTGACGAGTCCTAGTAATTTTTAGTTATTTCCATTTTGACACAGGTTCATAAAGATACGTCTAAGAATCATAAATATTTCATAAAGATGTCGTAAACTTTTAGTAAAAAATGAGGGGGGTTATTTTTGCGGAATTTGAGGGCAGGATGGGGGGGTGGGGGGCAGTTATTTGTTGCCGGCCGGGCGGATGAATTTGTAGCCGATGCCATGCTCGGTGACGATGATGCTGGGGGATTCGGGGTTATCTTCCAGTTTCTGCCTCAGGTGCTGAATGTGGACGCGGAGCAGGTCCCTGGCGTCAACATAGTTATCTCCCCAGACCTTGGTGAGGAGACTTTCGTGGGAGAGTATGCGTCCTTCGTTCCTTAATAGATAATAGAGGAGTTTTCTTTCGGTGGAGGTGAGCTTTATCGGCTTGCTGTTTACAGTGACTTCGTTGCGGCTGAAATCTATGGAGAGCTTACCGCTGGTGAAGGGGCGTTCCTCGTCGGTGATAGCCAGTCCCTGGGAGCGGCGCAGGACCGCCTGTACCCGGGCGATTAGCTCGATGTGGCTGAAGGGCTTGGTGATGTAATCGTCGGCGCCGAGTTCAAGTCCTTTGGCGACGTCGGTATCCTCACCCCTTACCGTGAGCATGAGCACCGGAACGTCGGCGAAGCGGCGTATTTCTCGGAGCACCTGATATCCGTCCATATCGGGGAGGCCGATATCCAGGATAACGACGTCGGGGCTTTCGCTCTCGACTAGTTCAATGCCTTTATGGCCGTTGGCGGCGGATACCACCGTGGTGCCGCTCCAGCGGAGCTGGAAGCAGAGCGAAACGACCTCGATAATCCCGGGGTCGTCTTCTATTACCAGAACCTTCATGCTACTCCTAAAACCTTTATACGGGGTGTTTTGCAGCCTGCCGCGGGATAAAGAAGGAGAAGGTGCTGCCTTTGCCCTGTTCGCTGTCCACCCAGATTCTACCTCCGTGAAGCTCGACTACCTGCTTGGAAAGGGCGAGTCCCAGTCCCAGTCCCGGGTGGTGCTGCCGGTCGGCACTGAGGCGGCTATACGGTTTGAACAACCTGTCCTGTTCTTCTTTGGGAATGCCGATGCCGTTATCACGGACGCTTATTACCAGGCCGGTATCTTCTTTACGAACCCGTATGGTGATGTTGCCTTCTTCCGGGGTAAATTTTACAGCGTTGGTCATCAGGTTGAGCATTACCTGCTCCAGCCTCTGTCCGTCGCCGCGGATGATGGGAATGGAATCGGGTAGGTCGGTATTAAGTTTTTGCTGCTTATTACGGAGCAGGGGGCTGATTTGCAGGCATGTCCCGAGAATGAGCGATTTCATGTCGACCGGCTCAAGCTCAAGCTTTAGCTTGCCGCTGCCCGTCTTGACGATATCCAGTAGTTCGGCCAGTCTCGTCTCCAGGTTACTGGCATTCTGGATGATGGTCTGAATTAGCTTCTGGGAGGACTGGTCGGCGGTGTTCTCAAGTTCCTCGGCCAGCAGGCCGCTGGCAGCAATAATCGATGTCAGGGGTGTTCTAAGTTCGTGACTGAGTGTATCGATGAACCTCAGCCATTCTTCTTCTTTGGTTTCCATAGGGTTAATGCTTCCTATGCCTCTACCCGGACGTGATGGATTTACTTAAATGTATCACGTTTTCCGCCGAGTATCAAGTAGCCGTCAACCAGAGAGCGGCGCTTTTTTATAAAAGAGCGAAGCTGCGACCGGACCAGGATGATTCTATTTTGCCATTCCCTTGGCGATGCTTTTCAGGAGGCTCAGGATGCCGATGATAGAACGTTGAATCTCCGGGGTCTCTTCCGCCAGTATCCTGGCGACATAAGGGTCCAGTTGCCGGTTGCTGTAGCGTGTGCCAGTTTCTTCGGCTACACCGGGGGTCTGGGGTGAGAGAAATCCGGCCAGTGTAAACAACTCGTCCTCGTCAAAGCCAAGTGGCCTGGCGATTTTGCGCAAAATCCGTGCCGACGGAAAACGCTCGCCCCTTTCTATGCGGCCCAGGTGAGAAGAAGACACACTCGATTCCGCGGCAAGTTCCTGAAGGGTTAGCGGTATGGTTATTCTCTGCTGTTTGAGTATTCTGCCTAAGTCATTACTTGCGTAGTCCATGGGTATATTATAATTTGCCAACTGGCAAATGTCAACCCTCAAGGATACTTTATTTGGGCAACCTGTCCATAATTTGGCTTTCTGGTGTTTGAAATGTAATGCCTTGACGGGCTGATGTACTGAATATATAATTATGAAGGATATCAAGATATAGTAAGAGCAGTATAAAGCTGAGAGGCGTTTCGCATTGGATAGTCCGTCTCGGCTTTTTCGTGTGTGTGGGGGTTAACACAGGCATAATGACGAAAAGTTATGATGTTATCATCATCGGCGGCGGCCCGGCCGGCATTTTTGCAGCCCTGGAGCTTACCCAGACCGAGGGACTGAATATTCTCCTTATAGAAAAGGGCAAGGATATCAGCCAGCGCCGGTGTCCGGTACGGGATACAGGCGGTTCCTGCGTGGAGTGTCAGCCGTGTAATCTGGTCTGCGGCCTGGGTGGGGCGGGCGCTTTTAGCGACGGCAAGCTGGTGCTATCTTCGAGGGTGGGGGGGCACCTGAGTGAATATATTGGTGAGGAACACGCGGATGGCCTGATTAAATACGTGGACGAGTTGTACCTGAGGTTCGGGGCTTCAAAGAGGGTTTTCGGCGGGGGAAGTGCCGTGGGAAAAATCAGCCGGAAGGCCAGGAAGGCCGGGCTGCGTCTGATACCGACGCCGGTACGCCACATGGGGACCGAAAACGGCTTTGACGTGCTCAAGAACATGCAGGACTATCTCATGCCGCGCCTGGAGTTCAGACTCAACTCAATGGCGACAAAGGTGCTGGTGGACGAGGGCGTCGTTAAAGGGGTGGAAACAGAGGACGGGGAGGAGTTACTCTGCAAGTACCTGATACTGGCACCGGGCAGGGAGGGGGCCGACTGGTTATATCACGAGGCCGAAAGGCTTAAACTGACCATGCGGCATAATCCCATAGACGTCGGCGTCAGGGTGGAGGTGCCGGTTAAGGTGATGAAGGAACTAACGGATATACTTTATGAAATAAAGCTGGAGTACGTATCGCAGAGCTTTGAGGACCGTATCCGGACGTTCTGCATGTGCCCCGCGGGCGAGGTTATCATGGAGTCTACTGGTGGCTCCGAGCCGGTGGTGACGGTCAACGGGCACAGCTACGCCAGCCGGAAGAGTAAAAATACCAATTTCGCGCTGCTGGTGAGCACCGATTTTACCAGGCCGTTTCACGAGCCGATTGCCTACGGCAAATACCTGGCCAGGCTGGCTAATATTCTCGGCGGCGGGGTGCTGGTGCAGCGTTTCGGCGACCTGCTGGAAGGCCGGCGCTCCACACCTGAGCGTATCGAAAAGGGTGGGGTAAAGCCGACGCTGAAGAGCGCCACCCCGGGGGATTTGAGTTTCGCGCTGCCTTTTCGCCACCTTACCGGCCTTATAGAGATGCTGATGGCCATGGATAAGCTGACGCCGGGTGTAGCTTCTCCGGACACCCTCCTCTACGGAATAGAGGTGAAGTTTTATTCGTTCCGTCCTCAGCTCAGCTCCTGCCTGGAGACGGAAGTCCGCAACATGTTCGCCATCGGCGACGGCACCGGGGTCAGCCGGGGTCTGGTGCAGGCATCGGCTTCCGGGCTGGTGGCGGCCGTCGAGATAATGGGGAGAATGGAGCAGGGTTAATATTAGAAATATACGGGTTGACCTCCTTGACAGTATGGCCTGAGCGGATTAGAATATTATGGTGTGTTTCATTGACTTAGTGGAACGCACGCGCTTGATTGATTTGAGGGTAGAGCCGTAATGACCGGCGAACCCTATAATATTGGGATATTGAATTCTGAAGGGATGTGATGCTACTTGGCTGAAGTAACAGCTGGAGATGAAGAGAGCTTTGACAGTTTACTCAAGCGTTTCAGTAGGAAGGTGCAGCAGGATGGCATCTTGGCAGAACTGCGCCGCCGGGAGCATTATGAGAAACCCAGTATCAAGCGCAAGCGGAAGAAGGCGGCCAAGAAACGCGGCGCTGCCAAGAGCGCCAGAATATACCGGCGTTAACAGGCTCAAGGTTTTAGACAGCCTATCTGGAGCGGTAGCAATCAGGTAAACGGGGGATTATGGAGCAGGAAGCAGACCTTAAAAGTAGAATATCCGATGATATCAAGCAGGCGATGAAGAGCGGGGATACGACCAGACGCTCAACCCTTCGCCTGCTTATTTCGTCGATAAATAATGCCGAAATCGCCAAGCAGGATAAGCTGGACACCTCCGATATCCTGGGCATCATCGCCAAGGACGTTAAGCGACACCAGGAGAGCATCGACGCTTTCAAGCAGGGGAACCGGCCGGACCTGGTCTCCAAAGAAGAAGCGGAGATGGCGATTCTGGAGGCGTATTTACCCGAGCAGATGAGCCGCGAAGAGATAGCAGCGGCGGCGCGGGAGGTGATAGGGGCAGTGGGAGCGCAGGGCCCCGGCGACAAGGGCAAGGTGATGAAAGAACTGATGCCCAGGCTCAAGGGGAAGGCGGACGGGAAAGAGATTAACGAAGTGGTGACGGAGCTGTTGGGGAAGTAGACGGTTAGCGACGTAACCTAGCCACGCCGTCGCGAATTATAAGCCGTGGGTGCTTGTCAATCTTATAGAGTGGTTTGTCGCTGCCCTTTTCCGTGGATACCAGGCTCCTGAAGCGGCGCAGGTCTTTAAATTCTTTTATTGGTTCAGCGAGCCTACTAAATAGAAGTTTATGAAATTTTTCGCGTTTAGCAAAAGGCTCCCAATCTACCTCGATGGCACCGACAGGACAGAGCTGCTCACAGAACCAGAGCTGGCAGGGCTCACAGGTCTGATGAGAAATCGGTGGTGATTGGGATGGGTTGATGCTATGTGTGGGGCAGTTGTCCATGCATATAGTGCATTTGGGATATCTACATTTTTCAACATTCAACCTGGGCTTGAGCCTTTCCCAATCCTCTTGGGTAAGTCTTTCATATCCGGGGAAGTCCTTGAGAACAGGTGACACTCCATAGAGTCTGTCGTATTTTTCCTTTCTCGGTAACTTTGGGATGAATCGAGACTCGCCCTTGGATATCCTCCAACTGCGCTCCATAATTTCCCTGCCGAAATCCTCGGCCTCTTTAAGGTCGATTTCATCAGGGTGACCGTCGGTATAGTATGGTTTGGGTATATACGGAATGAAAACGCTGCCGTACCAGTCGTTCCACCCGGTTACTGTCAGGTCTTTCCTTCTTAATGCTCTTACCGTCCTGGCTATGTATTTACCAGGGCAAGTACCATGAGTGCAGAAAGAAAAACTGTACCTGCCTTTCAAAGAAGGCAGGTCATTAATGAAATCTGTAATAATAGCAGGCTCTTGAAAATCTATTACGGGAGAGCCCAGACCGATTAAATCGTAGTTGAGCAGTTCCCGGGTAGCCACTTCTCTAAGTGGGGCAATATCGCATTTCCCGGCCAGCTGGCTCATCCCGGAGTGTATTGCTTCGGCTATTTGTTTGGTATTTCCCGTCTGCGAATAGTAAATAACGATACTTTTCACTGGATTGTTACCTCCTAATCACTTTAGTGGTGACTGAGCTTCTGCAGAAGTAGGGGTGGGGGACTTTTCTACAGTCCACGATAAATATCCCGGCGATGGCCGATGCGGACAACGGTTACAATTTTTTCTTCATCGTTGATGTGATATACCAGCCTGTAATCACCCTCTCGAATACGCCAGAGTTCTGTTGCCCTGATTTTTTCAACGCCTCTCGGTCGGGGATTTTGCTCTGACATCTGTAGTGCGGAGATTATTCTGGAACGTTCTATCTCTTGAAGTCTATATAATGACTTTACAACGTTACGACGAAGCTCGACGACATACACACTAACTTTCCTTTGGTAAAGAAAGGTAATCCTTTAATTTAATCGTACCTTCTACCTCGCCAAGGGCGGCCAAGCCTTCCCGGGCATCGATATCGTCTTCCAGCTTTTCAATGATGGCTTCGGTTAACCACTCCTTGATGGTCTTTCCCTGTAAAGCAGCCACAGCTTTGACGCGGTTGCGAAGCTCCGGGTCGATGTCAAGAAAATATCTTGACCTCTTAGCCAGATTTACCATTTTATCTCTCCATATACTATTTATATAGCCATTATAGCCGATATAACCGTGAATGTCAAGGTGCTATCTGTTATTATTTAATCCCCCAGTGCCTTCTCCAACTCCCCACAGAGTCTTTCAGGGTTTATTCCGGTATCGATTACAGACCAGGGCAGTTTCTGTCCAGTATCCCATCGATGATTGGCGTAATAATCAATATCTAGGTTATTTGCTTCTACGGCGTTACGCCAGCCGGCCAGCGATATTTCTTCCATATTAGCTAAAACTTCGGCTACTTTCTCGTCGCCGCGTGCCAGAACTCCCTGAATCTGGCTCCAGGCGGGGCTTTCCTCGTTGAGCTTGATGCCCTTCAGAGGCAGGGTGCTGCTCAGCATAGCCAGACGCTGGTTCAGCATGTCCAACGATGCCATGGGCAGCCACTGGAAGGGCGTGCCGGCCTTGGGGACGAAAGGGGCAACGTTCAAGGTGATGCGTATGCCGCTCTGTTTACGGTCGAGCCTGTCTTTGATGGCCAGAGACAGTTTGACGATGTCTTCGATGTCGTCGTCGGTCTCGGTAGGCAGGCCGACGATGAAGTAGAGCTTGAGCTGAGTAAAGTGGTGCCCGGCAATCATGTCGGCCACCTCTAAAATATCACTCTCGGAGGTGTCCTTGTTGATTATATCGCGGAGTCGCTGGGAGCCGGCCTCGGGGGCGATGGCGATGGACTGTGTTTTGCCCTTGTCCAGTGAATCCAGGATGTCCGGGGAAAGGGACCCTATACGCAGGGAGCTGATGGAAATTTCGGCCCTTAGCTGGTTAAGTCCGGCCAGCAGTTCTTTGATGTGGGGGTGGTCGGTAACGGCCGGTCCCACCAGTCCGATGCGCCGTCGCCGGCTCAGTCCGTCCCTTGCCTGCTTGAGGAGATTCTCCACGGAGCGAGGGCGCATAGGGGCGAAGGCGGTGTTTACCAGGCAGAAGCGGCAGCCGCGCGGGCAGCCCCGCTCTGCCTCAATAAGGTATAAGCCACCGAGCTCGGTCTCCGGAGTGAGTATCATCGAGGTCGTGGGAGTTTCATCCAAGTCGGCGGCGTACTGACGGGATACAGGGTTTTCAGGGGGGTGGGCAGGAACAAAGATACCGGGTAGATTTGCCAGCGTTTTCAACAGTTCGTACCGCCCTACCTCCGCCGGCGGGAGAATGTTTTCCTGCATGACGGGAATCATGGAGGGAGCGATGGCTTCGGCTTCGCCGATACAGAAGCAATCAAAAAAAGGGGCGAGGGGAATAGGGTTGGCGATGATGCACGGGCCACCGGCGATAACCAGGGGGTGGGTCTCGTCGCGGTCGGCAGTGTGGAGCGGTATGCCGCTGGCTTTGAGGATATTGACAACGTTGAAGTAGTCCAGTTCATAGGAAATTGAGAAAGCGATAATGGCGAAATCTTCCAGTGGTCGCCCCGACTCCAGGGCGACAGGGGCTTTTTTATCTTGTTTATCGTAGAAGACACGCTCGCAGACGACCCTCAGGTGGCTGTTAAAGAGTTTATAGACGGCGTGAACGCCTAGGTTGGACATACCCAGGTAGTAGGAGTTCGGGTAGACGAGGGCAATCGGTAACCTCCCGCCCCAGTCCTTGATAACGGTGCCTTCCTCCTGAGAAAGACGAGGGCTGGGTCGGCCCTTTACTTCCCTGAATTTTCTGGCTCTGTCCCTCATCAGCTTCTTTCCGGAAGCCGCGAACTATTTCCAGCAGTCTCTGAGCAACCGTGAGTTAATCGTTATGACGCGGTCGGCGACATCTCTCAGTTGCTGGGATGTCCCCTGTTTGCCGAACAGGGCGACCTCGACATGCTTCCCGTTGTCCTTAACGGCCTGGACGGCGCCGGCGAAATCGTTATCTCCGGCGACGAGGATACCGACATCGTAATTACCCTTGTAACTGTGGGTTATCATATCGGTGGCCAGTTGTACGTCCGTGCCCTTTTCGTAGGGGGGGACGGTCGGCCATTGATTGGTGTAGACCAGGCGTCCCAGTCGCAGCTCGGTATAGGGTATGGCGTTGACGCTGTCAAAAAAGGCCTGTTGTTGTTTATAAAGCTCGGGTTCCTGTTTCTGTCCCACTTTAGCGTTATAATAATAAACTCTAATTAGCTGGCGCCTGTTTAAAATTCTCCGGCAGAATCTACCGAGGTCAAGGTCCGTCCTCTTGAAATGGTTTTTGAGCGAATGGTAAAGGTTACTCCCGTCGATAAATATCATCACCCTCTCCACCATATACTGCCTCCCTTCATCACGATAAATGGTTAATCCTATTTACTTTACTATATTATATAGCTTTTTATGGTAAGAATGCGACTTTAAGCCGGATGAAGTTGCCTGAGGCTGAAGGCGAATGATATAATTGGCAGGTAAAACGCCTGTGTAAAAACGTTTCCGGGAGATTCTTATGAAGCTAAGTAGAGAAGAAGTACTGCATATCGCCCGCCTGGCGCGGATTGACCTTACCGAGGAGGAGATTACCCGGTACAGCGAGCAGCTATCCAATCTGCTGGAGAATTTCGAGGTATTACAGCAGGTGGATACCACCGATGTGCCCCCCACGGCGCAGTCCGTAGACCTGCAAAGTATCATGCGGGAGGACGGGGTGGCGCCTTCCCTGCCGGCGGACGATATTCTGGCCAACGCGCCGCGGCGGGAGGGCGACTGCTTCAGAGTCAGGGCGGTGTTCGAATAATGGGTATGCAGGTAACGATACATGAAGCGAGCCGGCTGCTGAGGGAAAAGCAAATTTCCTCGGTCGAGTTAACGAAGGGATATCTGGAACGTATAAATCAGGTAGAACCAAAAGTCAGGGCGATGGTAACGGTCACCGATGAAGTAGCTCTGGAGCAGGCCCGCCGGGCTGATGAGTCTATCGCCGCCGGTAACGGCAGTCCGCTGACGGGAATACCCATAGCCATCAAGGACGTCATCTGCACGCGCGGCGTCAGGACGACATGCTCGGCGAAGATGCTGGAAAACTTCGTGCCTCCCTATGATGCCACGGTGATGGAGAAGCTGAACGCCGACGGCGCGGTAATGGTAGGCAAGGCCAACATGGACGAGTTCGCCATGGGGTCGTCAACAGAGAATTCGGCACTTTTTCCCACCCATAATCCCTGGGACCTGGGCCGCGTGCCCGGTGGGAGCAGCGGCGGTTCGGCGGTGGCGGTAGCGGCGGGGGAGGCGGTGGCAGCGCTGGGGTCGGACACGGGGGGCAGCATACGCCAGCCGGCGGGCTTTTGCAGTGTCGTCGGACTCAAGCCCACCTACGGAAGGGTAAGCCGCTACGGGCTGGTGGCTTTCGCCAGCTCACTCGACCAGATTGGACCGCTGTCACAGGATGTTACCGACTGCGCCATCATAATGAACGCCATCGCCGGACATGATAAACGGGATTCGACCTCCATCCCCGAGCCGGTGCCCGATTATACGAAGTGCTTGAAAGCCGATTTGAAAGGCATGCGGCTCGGCGTGCCGAAGGAATACTACGTCGAGGGAATGCAGCCGGAGGTGGCGGAAGCCATGAAGGCGGCGCATAAAAAGCTGGAGGAACTGGGCGCGGTGCTTGAAGAGACATCCCTGCCTTCCACCCCCTACGCCCTGGCGGTCTATTATATAATCGCTCCCTCCGAGGCCTCGGCGAACCTGGCGCGCTACGACGGCGTGAAGTACGGCTACTCCTACGCGGGCGATAGCATGTGGGAGTCCCTGGAGAAAACGCGCGGGAACGGTTTCGGGCCGGAGGTGAAGCGGAGGATTATGCTGGGCACCTATGCCCTTTCCGCCGGTTATTACGACGCGTGGTACGTCAAAGCGCAGCGGGTGCGCACCCTGATAAGGCGGGAGTTCGATGCTGCTTTCGAGAAGTACGATGCCCTGATAACTCCCACGTCGCCCACCGTGCCCTTCAAGATAGGGGAGAAGACGGACGACCCGCTGGCGATGTATTTAAGCGATGTCTGCACGCTGCCGATAAATATCGCCGGGGTGCCGGGAATCTCCGTGCCGGCGGGCTTTGCCGACGGGCTGCCCATCGGCATGCAGATAATCGGCAAGCACTTCGGGGAGGAGACTTTATTAAGAATAGCCTATGCCTACGAGCAGGCGACGGAGTGGCATAAGAGGCGGGTGGAGGTATAAGGGGTTAGGTAAAGGTAGAGTTAGTATAATGGGTGAGGATTTTGTCAGGTGCTATATAGGTGATGTTCATCTTTCTATGCTGGAGACAATTCAGCAAGAAAGCGGGATATTTAATGAATGGGAATTGATGCCAGGGTCAGATTTTGACTATAAGGAGAGTTATGGTTATAAGGAAGTTTTTGAAAAAGAAGAGATGTTGTTAGATGCAATTGCAAAGCGATCCGTTATTGCTGAAACAAGACAACCTGAAAATGTGAAAAAATCAATATTATGGAATAAGGCTTTGAATATAGCCGATGTAATCACCCTGCTATCACTTGCTCGTGCAAGGTACTATTCGACCCTGGCGATAGAGAGAAGTCTAGGAGATAGGTTTAGTATTAGTTGGGGATTGATACCTAGAGAAGACGCTGGTAATCGTGATATTGTTACAATTGCCAATTTAGGTAGATTCATATCTGAAGCACTTGCATTTATTGAAGTAAATCCTAAATGGTTGGAAGAGAGTGGTTTCAAACCAAGTATATACTGGTACACGCAGGCTCAAGTGAGTCGCTCGACCGCTCCTTCTATCCTTGAAATGGGATTATATTGGGTAAGTCTTGAGACGTTAGCTAAAACTCATAATGATAATAATGGATTGGGGATAGGGAATAAGAAAGAACGAGTTAAGTGTTTCGTAAGTGATAGAGGTTATACGGGTAGTAATTGGTATTTCTTAGATGAAGTAATTGATGATTGGTACATAGTAAGGAATGCTCTTTTCCACGAGGGAAGTGAGACATTATCTCTTGGTGTGTTATCTACACGACGCCAACAATTACGTGATTTTACAAGTTTGATTTTTGTAGAGATGTTACAAAGACAGGATGAAACAAGGGTAAAAGAACTTGCTAAAAGAATCAGTAATTATTGAATATTAAATCTAAATCAGCGTATATACTAAAGGGTTAGGCCGCCGATGGTGCGAGGGCGGCATGGGTGGGAAAAGATAACAAACGATTGGGGGTGGGGGTATAGGGAGTGGATTGCATTATATAAACAAGGGGCAGAGGGAGATAGATATGAAGTTCGGAGATTTAACCTACGAGGAAATCCGCGACTGCGCGGCGCAGGGATGGCTGGCCATAGTGCCCACCGGATGCACGGAGCAGTCAGGCCCCCACATGACGGTGGACTACGACACGTGGTCGGTAGGGCAGATATGCCTGGCTGTGTCCGAGAAACTGGAAAAAGACTACGGGATTCATTCTCTTGTCCTGCCGGTGATGCCCTTCGGTCCTACCTACGAGCATAAGAATTACGGCAGCGGTTACGTCGATATTCCGAAGGACTTACATGAAGCGCTGGTATTTGCCATCCTAAAATCGCTGGCCGAGCAGGGCTTCCGGCGTATCGTGGTCTGGCGGGGCTGCGGGGCGCACGACCTGAGAGAAACCGTAACGCAGTTCAACAAAGAATTTAGAAGAAAGTCCAGGGCTTACCTGCCCGGCTTTCCGTACCATGATATCTGGTGTCGTATCGGCGACCCCAATAACCCCGGCGGTCATGCCGATGCCTACAGTACTTCGCTGGCACTATACCTCAGGCCTGAAAACGTGCGCATCGATAAAATCACCAATCCGCATAGCCGTGAAGTAGATTGGAACGACCCGAACCTGGACTTCAGCAAATACTCATCAACGGGTGTCATCGGCGACCCTACGACGGCCAGCGCCGAACTGGGTAAGAAGCTCTGGAAAGAAGTGATTCAGGAGGTAGCCCTGATATTCAAATCAATCGCTGAAGGACAGGAAGCCTCCGGTCCCGTTAATACTGATAAACATCACTACATGCGGCGTAAATCCTGAATCGGAGGGGCAGGGGTTTTTCCTGGTTAAGCCGCCGATGATACGAGGATTGCTTGGGTGGGAAAAGATAAGGAGCGTAGGGAGTAAGAAAAATACTATGGAAATCGGCAGCCAGTGGTATAACGGAATAGCCACGGAGGTAAGCCAATATAAAATCACGCTGGGAGAGAAAGGCGCCGCGAAATACAAACTCGACTTGCTCCTGCGTATCGCCAGAAGAGTCGACGAGTTTTCCAATATCTGCGCGGAATGCCAGGCATACAAGCAGGAAATTACCAGCCTGGTTAAGGAGTTGAGCCTGCTCGTGCAGATGCCCAGCAAAGAAGGCCTGAAAAAACACAACAAGGCAGTAAGTGTCATCACCGAGCATTTGAAGAAGGTCCACAAGCTGGTGGAAAAGGGGCACTACATGGGGATAGGGATAGGTATCGGGCTGGCAATTGGCGCCGGAATAGGGGGTGCGCTGGGCTCCGTTTTCGATAATGCCGGCGCCGGCACGGGCATAGGTTTGGCTATTGGGGTGGCCGTCGGCCTGTACCTGGACAGAAAAGCGAAACAGGAAGGGAAAGTCCTTTAATTTTAAGAACCTGCAACGAGGTTATACGGAGGTAAAGCCATGAACAGCAGAGAGTCGGTGATGTCTTTCGTATTGAGGTTGATAGCGCTGGTGCTGGCCATAGCGTGTATCGTGCTGGGTCTTCTGGAAACGACATCAATCGAAACGCTGGCGGTGCTGCTCGGGGTGGGAATGGTGGCGTTAGCGCTTGCCGGGATACGCAGAAACAGGACGGCCTGAATTATCATCGGGGGGATAACGAGTCAGGTTTGAATAAGACGACTGTAAAGTGCTACTCCGGACATACCTATGCCCAGGAGCCACGCTCTTTTACATGGGAAGGTGTGGAGTACGGGGTTGATGGGATTGAAAAAACGTGGCAGGAACCGGGAGAAAAGCACTTTCTCGTAAGAACGGGGGGTAACAAATTCTTCCAACTCTGCTATAATGATGTGCAAGAAGCGTGGTCTGTAATCGAGGTCGTCAGGAGGTAAGGATATGTTGAAGGATGTATTAAAGATACTGGAAAATGACGCCCGTACCACTACCAAACAAATAGCCACGATGACCGGAACACCTGTCGGGGAGGTTACCAAGCTCATCAAGCAGGCGGAAAAGGATAAACTTATCCTGAAATACAAGACGATAGTTAACTGGGACAGGATTGAGGACGACCAGGTCTGGGCCATCATCGAGGTGAAGGTCACGCCGGAGCCGGAAGCCGGGTTCGACTCCATAGCCGGAAGAATCGCCCAGTTCGGGCAGGTGCGCTCCCTTTACCTGGCCTCGGGCACTTACGACCTGCTGCTGGTTGTCATGGGCAAGTCCGAGCGGCAGGTGGCCGATTTCGTATCGCAGAACCTGGCCCATATCGAAGGGGTGCAGGGGACGGTTACGCACTTCGTGCTGAAACGCTACAAGGTGGACGGCGAGATTTTAGAGGGTGGAGAAGGGGCTAAACGACAGCCGGTGATACTGTAAGGCTGAATTCTCAGGAGACAACATGTCGGCGGGAAAAACCGAAAAAAGTCGAAAAGAGCCCGGGCTTATCTCGGAGCGGGTGAACCGTCTTTCGCCTTCCGGGATACGCAAGTTCTTCGACCTGCTGGCGTCCATGGAAGGTGTCATTTCGCTGGGGGTCGGCGAGCCGGACTACGCCACGCCCTGGCACATCAGCGAGGCAGCCGTGCGGTCGCTGGAGAGGGGCTACACGATGTATACCTCGAACTCGGGTGTGCCGGAACTGCGCGAAGAGACGGCGCGATACCTCAAAGAGAAATACAATGTAAAATACGAGCCCTACGGGGAAATATTGATGACCGTCGGCGTCAGCGAGGCGCTGGACCTGGCGATGCGGGCGATACTGAATCCGGGGGACGAAGTCGTTATGCCCGACCCCCATTACGTGGCGTACGACTCCTGCGTTATCCTGGCCGGCGGCGAACCGGTCATGGTGCCGACCAGCCAGGAGAATAACTTCGAGGTCGAGGCGAGGGACATCGAGGCGAGGGTTACCGGCAAGACCCGGGCGATACTCATCGGGTATCCGGCCAATCCGACCGGGGCGGTGATGAGCCGTGATAAGTTGCTGGCGGTAGCCGAAGTGGCCAGGCGACATAATCTGATAGTAATTTCCGATGAGATTTACGCGCGGCTCGTTTACGGCGTGGAGCATACCTGTTTTGCCGGTCTCCGCGGCGTCAAAGAGCATACCATCCTGCTGGGAGGGTTCTCCAAGGCTTACGCCATGACCGGGTGGCGTATCGGCTACGCAGCGGCGCCTAAGGAGATTATCGCGGCGATGACCAAGATTCACCAGTACACGATAATGAGCGCCCCCACCCCGGCCCAGGTGGCCGCCCTCGAAGCCCTGAAAACGGGCGAGCCGGACGTGGTGGAAATGGTGGAGGACTACAACCGGCGGCGATTGATTATCGTCAAGGGATTGAACGAAATCGGGATGCCCTGTTTCGAGCCGAGGGGGGCTTTCTACGCCTTTCCCTCTATCAGGAACACGGGTATGAGCTCGGAGGAATTCTCCGAGAAGCTGCTCGTGGAGGAGAAGGTGGCGGTGGTGCCGGGTTCGGCTTTCGGGGAGTGCGGGGAGGGTTACGTGCGCTGCTGCTACGCTACTTCCCTGGCGGATATAGAGGAAGCCCTGACGCGGATGAGGCGGTTCGTGAAGAAGTATAAGAAGTAGGGGGTGGTTATCCCCACCCCGCCCCATTTCTGATTTTCCACCCAGCCCCACGCCCCGCGGGTCTTTCTTTTTCCCACCCGTGCCCGCCCTCGGGGCAGCCAGGGCTAAGCCCGTAATAGATATCCCACCACCCTAAAAAGACGAATTAGAGTGGCGGTTTAACAATCGTGAGAATCCGAATCCATTCAGGGATGCGTTTCTTAAACTGATTCATTCTGAGAATCTTCCTTATCAGAATTTGATATAACCTCAATAAAGACTAGACCTCCTTTATCGTCCTTTCCTAGATGATATCGTTTCGGTTCTGTAGCCTCTATTGGTGACGGGTCTGACGTTATTATTACCTCCAGGGTGCATTCATCCTCTGGGGGCTCTATGCCATGAGACATTTCTAAATAGCTATTGGGATACCTTTTTTTCAATTTGTACTCTTCGTAGGCTTCTTCTGTTAATAAGGGGAATCTCTCATTTTCTTGGCAGAGGAATATATAGCCATTGACCATTTCCGCTAATAATATTTGTGCATCGCCATTAGTGTTGATACGAGGCTCAGGGTTTAAGCATAAGCCGTAAAAAAGCCCCTGCCGAACATTATCAATAATTCTAGCTGTTGCTTTAAAAGTCGCGGGTGCTCCATCATTATGGATTTTCAAGGTAGCTTGGTCATTAAACAATTTGACTTCAAAACGAGGTATTGGTCTTGTGTTCTGTAACTCAGTCACTTTATTATAAAGGCCAAAAACTATCCATACCATAAATCCCACAAAAATCAAAAATCCAATAAGTACATGATATTGATAATTCCACTCAGGGAAAAAGCTTTGCGCATCTAATATTAGAGGAACAGCAACATTTAATCCAGATATCACTGCACCAAACACTTTGATAACAAGTTTTACCATGTCCCTATTCTACCACTTTGCATATCAAGTTCAAGATGTATTACGGGCTAAGCAGCGGATGATACTGGGTGGCTAGGGTGGGAATAGATAACACCCGAGGGGGGTGGGGTGGTCTGGATTCCAGCCTACGCTGGAATGACATGGTGTAATATCGGGATTGCTTCGCTACGCTCGCAATGACAGGGGTGTAGACTTTACCCCAGTCCCACCCTTTTCTTGACCTCAGCGAGGGTCTTCTCGGCGAGGGGACGGGCTTTGTCGGCGCCGTCCTTCAGGATAGAGTCGATAAGGCCCGGCTCGGCGGTAAGTTCGTTATAGCGTTCCTGTAACGGACGCAGGCTTTCGACGACCACCTCGGCCAGGGCTTTTTTAAAGTCGCTATAGCCCTTGCCTTCGAACCTTGCTTCTATATCTTTCTCTCTCTCACCGGTAATCGTCTGGTAAATAGTCAGCAGGTTAAAGATTCCAGGGCGTCTCTCGTCGAAGAGGATGTCGCGCTTGGAGTCGGTGGTGGCCTTTATTATCTTGGAGCGGATAACGTCCGGTGGGTCGAGGAGGTTAATGGAATGCCACGCGCCCTCTTCACTCCCGCTCATTTTCTTGCTGGGGTCGTCCAGTCCCATAATGCGGGCGCCGACATCCGGGATAACAGGCTCCGGCAGCACAAAGGTCTCGCCGTAGATATTGTTAAAACGCTGGGCTATGTCCCTGGTCAACTCCACATGCTGTTTCTGGTCTTCACCCACGGGAACGACATCGGTCTTATAGAGCAGGATATCCGCAGCCATCAGGGAGGGGTAATCGAAGAGCCCGACGCTCACCTGCTCCTTCTGTTTCTCCGCTTTTTCCTTGAACTGGGTCATGCGGTACATCCAGCCCATCGGGATAAAGCAATTGAGAATCCAGGTGAGTTCGGCATGCGCGCTGACGTGCGACTGGACGAATAAAATGGTACGTTCGGGGTCGATGCCAGTTGCCAGAAGCAGGCCGGCAAACTCGCGAATCCTGCCTTTAAGCAGCAAGGGGTCCTGCGACACGGTAATGGCGTGCAGGTCCACGACGCAAATGACATTATCGTAATTTTCCTGCATGGCCACCCAGTGACGGGTGGCTCCCAGGTAACGGCCTATGTGAATCTCTCCGGTAGGCTGAATACCGGAAAAAACACGCTTTCTCATGTATGCCTCCTGACACTGGAAAGTGTAGCATAAAGTGGAGTGTGCCGACAAGGTGAATTGACGTTGTACTCGCCGAGTTGATACCATGGATTGAGCGGGGGTGAACACATGATAAGAAGCTTTAACGGCAAAACGCCGAAAATAGCCGATTCCGCCTTTATCAGCGAAGCGGCCTACATCGTTGGGGGCGTGGAAATCGGGGAAAATTCAAGTATCTGGCCGGGGGCGGTGATAAGGGGGGATACCGGCCGGGTCGTCATCGGTAAATACACGGCAATCGAGGACAACTGTGTCGTCCACTCCAGGGAGCCGGGGAAAGGCGACCTTTTCATCGGGGACATGGTGAACGTGGGCCACGGCGCGATGATTCACGGTCGCAAAATCGGCGACAACGTGCTGGTGGGTATCAATGCCGTTATCCTGCACGGCGCGGAAATCGGCAATTTCTGTCTTATCGGAGCGGGCTGCGTGGTGAGCGAAGGCATGATTGTCCCGGACAATTCGTTCGTGGTGGGAGTCCCGGGAAAGATTAAGGGGAAGGTGCCGGAAAAACAGATGCACTGGCTGCGGGAAGTGCCGCTGGAATACGCCGAGCTGGGGAAGAAGTATAAGGCAGCGGGCTTACAGTCAAGATAACGGACTACATTCTTTCCGGGGCGGTCATACCCATCAGGTGCAACGTCCTGCCCAGCACGAGCTTGGCGGCCTTCACCAGCTTGAGCCGCGCTGCGGTCATGGCTTTATCGCCGGTGACGACGCGACAGTGCTTGTAGAAGCTGTGGAAAACGGTGGCCAGGTCCTGCGCATAGTAGGTCAGGTGGTGGGGTTCGAGGGTCCGGGCAATCATTTCCACTATTTCCGGCAGGAGCAGCATCTTGCGGATGAGAATAAGCTCCGGCTCGGTAGTCAGCCGGGAGACATCGCCACCGGTGTCATCGTCGCCTCTTTCCTGAGCCACGCGCAGGATGCTGGCAATGCGCGCGTGGGCGTACTGGACGTAGTAAACGGGGTTGTCCGCCGACTGTTTTTTGGCCAGCTCCATGTCGAAGTCCATCTGGCTGTCGGCGGTGCGGGATAAAAAGAAAAAGCGGCAGGCATCGGCGCCGACCTCCTCCACCAGCTCGCGCAGGGTAACGATATCCCCGCTGCGCTTGGAAATTTTCACGACCTCGCCGCCGCGGCGCAGGGTGACCATCTGCGATATGATAACCGTAAGCTGCTCCGGGTCGATGCCCAGCGCGCCGACTACTGCTTTCATGCGGGAGACATGCCCCATGTGGTCGGCACCCCAGATGTCGATAACCTTATCGAACCTACGTTCCAGGAATTTATTATAGTGGTAGGCAATATCGGTAGCGAAGTAGGTCGGCGTGCCGTCGGTGCGCACGACCACATTGTCCTTGTCCTCGCCGAGGGCGGTGGAAACGAACCAGGTGGCGCCCTCCTTTTCGGCGATGTAGCCGCCCTTCTTCAATGACGATATAGCCGTCTCGTATTGCTTATTGTCGTAGAGGCTCTGCTCGCTGAACCAGACATCGAAGGTAACATCCAGCAGCTCGAGGTCGGCCTTTATCTGGCCGAGTATCTTTTCCAGGCCGATTTTCCCCAGTCGCGCCACGAGTTCATCGTCGGATAGTTTGCCGAGCTTTTCACCCTCTTCGGTAATAATTTCCTTGACCATATCGACGACATAGCTGCCCAGATAGCCGTCGGCGGGCATCTCGGCTTCTTTTCCCGTGGCCTGCCGGTAGCGGGCGTACAGCGAGCGGCGGAAAGAGTCTATCTGGTTGCCGGCGTCGTTGATATAGTATTCCTTTTCCACCTGATAGCAGGCGGCAGTCAGGGCGTTGGCCAGGGTGCTGCCCAGGATAGCGCCCCGCCCGTGTCCCACGTGGAGCGGGCCGGTGGGGTTAACGCTGACGAACTCTATCTGTACCTTTTGACCCTGACCAAGTTCAATGTTGCCGTATGCGTCGCCGCTTTCCAGGACGGCGTCAACCTGCCGGGTGAGCCAGTCGTTTTTCAGGGTGAAGTTGATGAAGCCCGGCGGGGCGACGGTGACGCTTTCAATCTCGGCGGAGGGTTTGATATAACCGGCTATCTCGCCGGCGATGGCCAGGGGGCTGGTGCCGGCGGCCCGCGCCAGCTTGAGGGAGATACTCGAAGCGTAGTCGCCGTGCTCCGGATTCTGGGGTCGCTCGACGGCTATCTCCGGCAGGGTAAGTTCGGGCAGTTTGCCGGCCTGCCGGGCCTCGATAACCGCTTTTTTAATCAGTTCAGCGAGTGTTTCTTTGAGTGTCAATGTTCCGGTTCCAGTCTTAAAAGAAAAACTTACGAGGAAATTATAGCATAGTGTGGGTGGAAAGGGTAAATGTATTAAACCCCTCATCCGCCCCGTTTTACCACCCTACACCGCCCCGCCTCTTATTTTACCTACCCCACACCCCTCCCCTCGGGGTTTTTCTTTCCCACCCAGGCCCGCCCTCGTGGCAAAAATCCCCCTTAGTCCCCCTTTTTCAAAGGGGGAAACTTGAAAAGGGAGAAACATGATAGCTTCTCCCTTTGGTAAAGGGAGATAAGAGAGGGATTTTAAAGGAGGGGGAAGAAAAAGAAAGAGGGGATAAGACCCCTCTTAGACTGCTCCATAAAACCTCTTTGGTTTAAGAGTCAAGTTCTTCTAAAACAATCTCAACCTGCCAATTGTTCAGTAAACTTACAATTACGAGTAAAGGCACAAACCCAAGTGACCTTACAGTTCGATAGTCTTCTGGTATTTTCCCTTTCATAGAACCTCTGAGGTCATGACGACTTTTCCCTTGACGCTTGACCTTTACTTCAACTAAATATACCGTTCTTCGTTTTTTACCTATGTCTCTACAACTTTTAGCTATAAAATCCCATCTTCTATCTCCCTTTTCGTGCAAATTGACTAGGTAATCTAATTGTCGCTTTGTAAACCACGTTCCTTCAACAAAGCGGTCAAAGGACGATTTCACTTCTTCAGATTGTGTCTTATCAATAAACCACGGGCGTCCCAAGCCAAAGCTAACGGCGGTTATTCCTTTTCTATATAGATATTGCCAAGCTATAGTTTCACCTATAGCTTCTACCAATCCCGTGTCTCTAGAATTTAATAAATCCATCATAGTAACTCAATAATATCATTTTGCACTTGATAGTGAAAAGATTTCATTTTTTGAAATTTTGTTTAGCCCACGCTGGAAAACCCCACGGCCTAAGCCGTAGATGAACCGGGGCGGCCTGGGTGGGAAAAGATAAGCAGCGAGGGGGGTAATGGGGCTAAAGTAAAAATATATTTTGAAAATGTTTGGGCGGCTCAGCTTTTTAGCCTCGGAATAATATTGACAACGGTATAACCTTGTGCTAGACTTATATTTACATATGGTGAAGGCAGAGGCATAGCAAGCTAAACTGGTGGCAATTAACCGGACATTGAGGTCTGGTGGAAAAACCGCCAGACCTTTTCTTTTGCCTTCCGCACCTTAACAACTGAATATGGATGAGGGTCTAATATCAAACCTGAAGCAGGTCAAGTAATAAGGGCATACGGTGGATGCCTTGGCATCAAGGGCCGAAGAAGGGCGTGGCAAGACTGCGAAAAGCCCCGGCGAGTTGTCTAGCAAGCCTAACCGGGGATTCCCGAATGGGGCAACCCGTCCTTCCTTAAAGAAGGACACCGCCGGTTGAACACATAGGCCGGCAGGAGGTAAGCGGGGGAAGTGAAACATCTCAGTACCCCGAGGAAAGGAAATTATTCCCTGAGTAGTGGCGAACGGAAGGGGAAAAGCCCAAACCCGGTAAGCCTAACGGCGTCAGGGCTTATGTTTGCCGGGTGTTGTAAGGCAGGTAGGACCGAACCTGAAATAGGTCAAGGAGTTATAAACCCAACCCTAGTTAAAGGTCTCTGGAAAGGGCCACCACAGAGGGTGATAGTCCCGTAGACGAAAGGGGTAGGCTCCTTATCTGTTCTTGAGTACCACGGGACACGAGGAATCTTGTGGGAAGCTGCCCTGACCACAGGGTAAGGCTAAATACCCTTGATGACCGATAGTGAACTAGTACCGTGAGGGAAAGGTGAAAAGCACCCCGGGAGGGGAGTGAAATAGTACCTGAAACCGTATGCTTACAAGCAGTCAGAGTCCCGATTTCGGTCGGGATGATGGCGTGCCTATTGAAGAATGAGCCGGTGAGTTGTTCTGTGTGGCCGGTTAAGCAACTGGCGTTGCGGAGCCGAAGCGAAAGCGAGTCTTAATAGGGCGAAATATGGTCGCACGGAGCAGACCCGAAGCCGGGTGAGCTACCCATGGCCAGGGTGAAGCTTCGATAAAATCGAAGTGGAGGCCCGAACCGCTCAACGTTGCAATGTTGTCGGAGGAGCTGTGGGTAGAGGTGAAATGCCAACCGAACCCGGTGATAGCTGGTTCTCCCCGAAATGCATTGAGGTGCAGCCTCAGGTTGTAGTTAATGGCGGTAGGGCTCTGGATGGACTCGGGGGAGAGTATCTTACCAACTCCAACCAAACCACGAATTCCATTAACTTAAAGCCTGGGAGTGAGACTATGGGGGATAAGCTCCGTAGTCGAGAGGGAAACAGCCCAGACCATCAGCTAAGGTCCCCAAGAGCAGGCTAAGTGGGAAAGGAAGTGAAATTGCAGAGACAGCCAGGAGGTTGGCTCAGAAGCAGCCATCCTTTAAAGAATGCGTAATAGCTCACTGGTTTAGTGGTTCTGCGCCGACAATCCAACGGGGCTTAAGCCTGCCACCGAAGCTATGGCTTTCTGAGTAATCAGGAAGGGTAGGGGAGCGTTCCCCGAGCTGTGAAGCTGTTCTGTGAGGAACGGTGGAGCTACGGGAAGTGAGAATGCCGGCATGAGTAGCGTAAGGCGTGCGAGAAACACGCCCACCGAAAACCTAAGGTTTCCTACGGAAGGTTAATCCGCGTAGGGTTAGTCGGGCCTAAGCCGAGGCCGGGAGGCGTAGGCGATGGACAACGGGTTATTATTCCCGTACCGCTTGTGTGGAGGCAAAGGAGGGACGCGGTAAGGCAGGTTGAGCATACCTAATGGACATGGTGTGTCCTCTACCCCAGGTGATGCCGGGGCAGGCAAATCCACCCCGGATACTATAGCTGAAAGTAGAGGGAAGTTGAGGAGAAATCTGAGGCGACTCAGCCGTACCTATACTGCCGAGAAAAGCTTCGTTGCTTTTGAAGCATGAGCGCCCGTACCGCAAACCGACTCTGGTAGGTAGGGGTGAGAGTCCCAAGGTGATCGAGAGAACCCTCGTTAAGGAACTCGGCAATCTAACCCCGTAACTTCGGGATAAGGGGTGCCTAGTTTACTAGGCGGCACAAAATTGGCCCAAGCGACTGTTTATCAAAAACACAGGTCTCTGCAAAAGCGTAAGCTGAAGTATAGGGGCTGATACCTGCCCAGTGCTGGAAGGTTAAGGAGAGGTGTCATGATATTTATATCGGCAGCACCGAACTGAAGCCCCAGTGAACGGCGGCCGTAACTATAACGG